>Ga0116227_10003206_pt1 | contig 36620 bp, 22 predicted proteins | sample S1TSphgellanicum_FD_89693 | JGI IMG/M metagenome (GOLD analysis project Ga0116227, IMG submission 89693) | Host-associated microbial communities from peat moss isolated from Minnesota, USA - S1T2_Fb - Sphagnum magellanicum MG | ecosystem: Host-associated > Plants > Peat moss > Unclassified...
ATTTTCAGGGCCAAAAAAAGAAGAAGAAATCGCCATTTTTTCAGAATAGGTTCCAATAGGTCCCCAAAACAAAAATATTCGACGATAAGTGAATTAAGATGTTAGTTGGGATCTGGGTTTCAGGACCTCGACAGACGGACAGTTGGGATCTGGGTTTCAAGACCTCGACAGACGGACAGACGCCACCTGCGGGTTCTGCCATAGAAAAGGCCGGTTCTCCAGCGTGTGTCTCTCCGCCACCTGCGGGTTCTGCCATAGAAAAGGCCGTGTCTGTGCAGAATTGTCGTCGGACAGACAGACAGACAGAACAAGTGAATTTATATAGTAGATTGGTTGGTGGACAAGTACAACTGATTCAATTAAGGTTTTATGTAAACATCATCACCTTCCCCAACAAATTAATCAACTCCTGTGTGTACACTATGTGTGTAGTGTACAATTTTCATTTTCAAAATCTTTAGTCTATTGCATCTAATTTTGTCAAACATCCAAAGCTTTTAGTATTGCAGTATTCCAAACTCCAATGGGTCAAAGTACAAACCCAAGTAGATCATCAACTACAAACCCAAGTGGATCACCCAAGTGCATTCACTGTTGGTTATGGACTAGGTAAGATCAGAACTCTACTAGATTTGGTAACCAGACAAGCTTTGTTGGCTAACCAGTCCTTAACCAATTGTTGAGGTTACAACCGGACATAGTAGACATGAGTTGTTATGTGGTCTCTAGCAATTGTGGATGTGAGTTGTGACAGAGAGCCAATTCCGTGTTGCATGGTAAACAAGTAATGAATTATAAAATTTGGTCCACATTATGGAAACATGGACATGAAAGAAATAACAATTTGTTCGATATTGAGAACTATTAATGGGTTGATTTATAGTCAATACTATAGTGCTAAAGTATACTACATGTTGATGCACCCTCCATGAAAACTATATGAAGTAGGATTTCAACCCACAATGATTAAACATGAGGTGACCCTTGTTGTTCCACCTACATTTGGATTTCTGGAAACTAACCTTCATTCTTGGAATGAAATAGTGCATAACCATGCAATTGATTAATCTTTGATAGAGCATAAACCGCCATGTTACCTTTGGTTTTTTTTGGGAAAAAAACAATTAAAAGTGAACTATTTTGAACAATTGATCAATCAAGGTTGAATATCCAATGAATTGGTCTTCAACACCATCTTCTTTTGAATTCAGATATGTTATTTTCAAGACAATCTCCCATAAGTATTATCATTGGTTTAGAAACAATGTTATGCCTTAAACCTTAACCCTAAATTTAATATCAATTTTGTTGTACTTGTTATGACTTGCAATCCCAAACTAAATTGAAAAGACACCTCCACTCACTAAACTTCACAATGGCAAACATATGTTGCTTAGATGACAAGAAAAATATATTGATTATCATTTTGGTCTTGTTGCCACAAAGAAATATATTGGTTATAGATCATGTATGGTGGTGGTCTTGTTCCGGAGCATGTTGTAGAATTTTATAACTTGAAAAACTAAACTCTTGACCTCTAACAAGGGATAACCACACAAATATGGAAGTTTGGAATTGTTCATTTGAAATGGGTCCTAGCAAAAGAAAAAATCCTACAAATTTTTTTTATTGCTACATAGAATTGTTAACATGATATTTTTAAAATATATAAATGCCAAATGCAACACCTTAAATGTTTGTTTATTGTAAGAAAACCAAGATGTTTGTAAGATGGAATTTGAGCCTTTTGAACATGTAATACCTAAGATAAAAATTTCAAACTATGTTGTTTCATTATGAAAGATTTGGACCATATCATTTGAGTCAAATTCACATTAATTGGCTATCTCTTTACCTTGAAAAATGCCCATGTGACCAAAGTTTTGTTTGCAAAGTTGTTCAAGAAAACATCACAAGCATTTTATAAACCATGTTGTTTGTGTAGATTCCAATTCTTGCATCCTATCACAACTAATTTAACTTAAGACACATGTTGTTCAACACTAATAACTTGCCTCCCAATTTCATCATCTTTTCATTTCAAGTTGATGATATCATGATTTGCTTGTATCTGGCTGAATTGATAGAATGAAAATATAAATATGATTAATTGTTCATGGAATCTATCTAATCCATCACTCATAAACATAGATCTCTAGAAGATGCAAAATATCACCAATTTAAAAATTTTAGTAAAAGAAAAGTCAATACATTTTTTGTGAGAAATTTTGTGTGAAATTTTGTCACTTGGCAACAAAAATAAATTCAGTGCACAAATTCATAACAAGGGATTTTCTGAATTCCTTTTTTGTCAAAGTTGGTAGATTTCAAGGAAAAAACTGCTGATATGGCCATATGTAAATAATAATTTGCAACATTTCACAAAAATATAATAAGATTCTTAAATATTTCTAATTCCCTTTGGGACTTGTAGCCAAATTTGGCTGATTCATTTCGTGGATGATTGCCAATGTGATTGCATCAAAAAATTGAAGAAAAAAAACTTACGCATAACATGAGATTATGATTTTGTTCGACTAGAGAAAACAAGAATTTAAAACATTTTAAAACTCAATAAATCAAATGGAAAATTATACGATATCGTTGATTTTCCATTCTTGGACAAATAAGGTTTTCGAGAAATTCAAAATTCAAACCCCATTAACACAAGATCAATGGATTAAATAAGAACAAAGACATTTTTTAATTCAAACGTCATGAACAAAAAACATTTTCACATAAATAGATTTGATGGGTTTGTGATGAACACATAACACCCAACATTCAATATAAAGTGTAAATTCCTAGGGTGAGGGCATTCACAAAATAAGGGGCCTAGGTAGGAGGAGATGGGTAATTGAACCTAGCCCCACATTTAGAGAATGTCTTTCACCCATGGGCTTTATCCATTGTAAAGGGCTAAGAAAATTTTAAATGAACCTAAGCATTTGTAGATTATGAGGTGTAGGAAGAATAAGGTTCTTATGCCTAGTGGGAGGGAAATTATGCTGAATAGGAGTGAAATCCTTCCCACTCCTAAGAAGTACTTGTAAAGATCATTTTTTTTAGGAGTGATATTCATGGATGAGAGGTACCTTCCAACTACGCAAGGAAATATTTCAAAGTGTTTTACATCATTTTTCAAACCTTAACAACTATCAATACAACATTATTTTTTAAAAGTTAAATTTTGGGGGTTATATCATCATGTACAAAAAGGGTAAAGCCAAAAACCTTACTAATTTTTAGGTGTTTTTAAAAAATGGTTAAATGCTTACAAAGCTCAAGAAAATAGGTTATGAATAATGTTGTGTGAATATATAGGGGTAAACCAGGGTATCAACTTTGGTATGAACCTTGGTATTAAAAATCGTATTAGTTTAATAAAAGGTCTTGCCAATACCCATGTTCATAACATATTTGTTGGTCTTCACATTTGTTATACCCCAACTCATAACAAATTGGATTAGTCTTCTCATCTTTGATACTATGATTCATATTTAGGACTTAAGTTTTTTTTGTATGTTTCATTGAAGTCTTGGTATTGTGTTTGATACTAGGAGTTTCAATTTATATGCACACATGAGTCCTTGGTCCTAGGTAAGGTTCTTTAGTTTTCGGTATTGAGTAATGAGAAATGGGCAATTGTGTTGAGATGTAGATGTGGCGAAATGTTGAACCCCAATAATGAACAAATGTGAAGGTTTGGAACTATGAAGTGAAGATTTTTGGGAGGTGTGTTTCATAATGATAACATTAAAAGATGTTCAAGAAAACAATAAGCTTTCTCACATTAACTTTTTATAATTTTCTTTGTTTGCATATGAATGAACAAAAGCCTAGCTATGCACAATCATCTTTTGGTAGTTTTTTTCATGTGCATATTGTGGTTAGGGTCAAGCTTGGTTCAGTGTCATTGCCCTTGTGACCATTCCCATTGTACTTTGTGGATTGAATTGTTTAACAATTTGCAACCATGACAAGTCTAATAGTAAATTAGTGTGATTTTTTTATTTTGGTCAACATTTGACACCAAAAAAACATCATGCTTGAAAGCTAGTGGCATGTAGTAACATTGCATGTTAAACCATATTGCCTCAACATTAGAAAAATAGGGAGTTTGACATCTGATGATGTTCAAGTTTTTTTTTTGTCTTAATGTTCAATCAAATTTAAATCTAGGTTGCAATTTGTTGATGCTTGAACCCAAAACTCTCTTTGGTTTCCATTTTGCAAGTTTCATGTTTCATCTAATTTTTTCAGACAACAAAATCAAAGATTTACATGTTGTAGTTTTTAGGGTTTAAAGGTCATGGAGGAAACCATGTTATTTGATCATGAGCCATGTTTGGTGGGTGAAGGGGGGGAGATAGGTGATACCTTTGAGTTATAATAGAAGCAAGGCAAAATACTAGGTGGAGAAACATAAATGTTTGGCATTGTTGAAACCTTAGAAGAGGTGTTAATTATTGAGGCACAAGCCATTTGGATAATGTTGTTGTTTGCATTAAAAGCCAACCAAAGATATTGGGTACCTTATCATGAAAGAAATGCAGTTTAGGCTTTCTTTTTGTTGCAACAAAAGAACATGTTGCTTGATGTGGTTATAATCCAAATGTTGAGGTGCATTATTTGCCACCCTAAATCAAACATTAATAAATGTGATGGTTTTGCATCAAGTTCCCGTAGTAGTACCATTCATAGCAGAATATGAATTGTTCAATATAATTCTTTTCACGGTCACAACAATATGAAGAAACACTTGGTGCATGAACATATTATTGAACTAACAAAATACAAGGTATGTGTGAAAGAGGTTGAAGATGGGGATGATGGAGGTTGGTAGAAGTGTAAAAAAAGAAAGACCATCACACCATCAATAATAATTGATTTTTTTGAAAGAGGCATTGTCTACAAAAAGGTGATCATGCACAACTCAAAATCATTGAGGATTTGGTTTTATACATCGCCAAAAGCTATGAAGCCTTGTCTAGTGTTAAGTCATCATGGCTCCACAATCTTGTTATGTGCAAGGATAACAAAATTTTATTTCCAAGTCGAAGGCAATTAATGGAAGAACATATTTCTTCCATGTTGTAGAAGATTATGGATACATATGTATATCCTGCCCTATCTAATTGTGTTAGAACTAGTGTCACTTTTGATTTGTGAATGAATTAAAATCGATTTGACACTTTTGTTGTGGTTGTGAACTTTTTTGATGATGCATGGGTTCCTAAGCATGTTAATGTTGGGTTTTTTGAAGCACCCAACACTATGGTTGTTACTTTAGCAAAATTATAAAACCCCTACTTGCCATATTCAAATTCACACAAAAAATTATTGCAGATGTGAAGGATGAAGGGTTGAATTTGAACACATTAATTGTTGCCCTTTTTATTATTGTTTCTTGTGAGCCATTATAATTGGAGACACTATTTGTAGGGACTTGTTTTGGACATGCAATGTTTAAAGCTTGTTAGTATGCCACCAATGATGTTAAGGTTTGTTTGGGCATGAAAGAAATGTCTTTGAAGGATGCCTAACAAGTTTTATAAAAAACTATAACTTGGATTAAAAAGTCTAGAAAGGGTTGGCAAGAGTGGGATAGGGCTTGCATTGAATTTGGACTATGTCCGGAGAAGTTGAAAACTTTGATGCAAATAAGGCTTGCGAGTAGAGTGGTCCTTTTCTAAGAGGCTTTGCATTATGCAAGTGCAATTAACATTTGTTATTACAAGCAATCTTTGCACCTACAAACAAGTGTGCATAGTGGATTAACTTGGGCCATTGGACGAGTTGTGGTGGATATTTAAAACCCAATTGTGGAATAGTGTGTTTTAAATCAAACAAAAGGCTATTGGCTCTTTTCTAATGCTTTGAATGTTGTTATTACCATATGCATGAAATTAAAGGTTGATTACAACCATCAAGGTGTGTAGGTGCCCCCTCTTCCATATGGCACAATTAATAATGAGCTGGAAATTTGGAATATTCGTATGGCTATAGAGATAATGCATGTGTTGGCCCCTTTTCTATCATCTTTGGAATCTATTATAACTACAATTGCTTACAATATGTTGACCTTAATGTTGGACATGAGGTTCAAAGGGCTAAAATGTGTCATTGATTTTCTTGGCCATGACAAGATTAAACCTCTAATGAAAATATAATGTGATAATAAAAATTTGATCCCCTTGCTTGTGAAATACAATCATTTCTTGAATCCACATGTTGTAGGTACTTGTATTTCAACTCATATTCTCATTTTGATACTCCAATTTCAATGGTAGAGGCATATGAAAGATTTTTTTTAATTGAGCTATTTTTTTTTGGTTGTTGTGTTATGAACTTGAGTTACATACCTAGACTAGATTCATACTAGTGTTGGGCAGTATCACAAATACTTCTGGGCATCATTCGGGTATTACTTGGGCATCCCAATTTGATCCCTCAGGGTATCACCATGAATGATACCCTGATTGAAAACTAAACTACTAGTTTTATCTTTTGTGAAAACCGATGTGAGAACCAATTTTAAGAAAAAAAAATTTAAAAATTTGAAAATTGAGTAAGGTTTGACCTTTTGCATAGGTTAGGGTTTTAGGGTTCAATGGCTATAAAAAATTAGTATAAGCAAGCAATGAGAAAGAAATTATGAACATTAAACTTAATTATGTTTTTATGTAAAATGAAACAACATTTTACTTATTGGATCTTGTTGATCATTCATGGACCATGGGTTTGAACTTTGGATGTATGATGTTAAGTTAGCCTAATTTAATTAAGGCTAAAAAAAAAACATTTTCATCACCAGACCCACATCAAAATTTGCTTGTTAGGTCTAATTTGCCTTGGGAGATAGGAAATCCAAGGGAAGGTTAGTATTTGGTGGTAGGTATTTATTAATGGTAGGCCAGCTTAAATGATAATGATGTTTGGAGAGTTTATTTTAAATGATGATTTATTTTTAAAATCTTTGAAAACCTTGAACCAGAGGTCCTTTGATTTTAATTTTTTTCAAAAATCCAAAGCTATCCTTAGAAAAAAAAATTAAATTATTTTTTAAATCTTAATTTTAATTTAAAATTAAAAAATTTTAATCAGAAAAAGAAGTAATACTTGGTTTGTGAAAATCAACAAAGGATAATTGGCTATTCTCAAATTTCTGAGAACTGGCATTGTGAGAATCAGTTAATTTTTTAAAAAAAATGTTGATACCCTTGCCTGATGTAAAAAAAAATTATTGAGGAAAACCAGACCCTTTTGTAAATTACTTTGTGAAAACCGAACCCGGCAAGTATCATAAAATTGTGATACCCACCCAAAACTGATTCATACCTGCTCCATGATACTACAGATACCAGGACTAGGTATGTGTAAATCTATATACTCACACAACATTGGTTATGAGGTAGGATATTTTAAATTACAACACTTGTGGTTCCTTACATACCAATTCATTAGAGAAATGGCCTCCTACAGTCAAAGGCATATATAGGTACCCAGTTAAACTTTATGGATGGGATTTTGGATGCCTTCCAAATAATCACAAACATTGTCACAACTTGGTTCCCAGATGGGACCATGTATACTCATAACAACCCTTGTGAGATCTACACTTGTACCCATTTCTACCTCCCTCAAATCAATATGTGATAAACTCTAAGCACGACACTCCAAAACCCCAAAATAACACACCCACAAACAAGAGCTATTTTTCAAGAAGAGGTGTTAAGAGTATCATCACTTTATTTCCACATCCCAAATTGACTCATGAAAAGACTGGCTAGTACAACCTCCTTACACTAGAATAAGGGCCCGTGACCATAAAAATTGAGAGCCCTTCAAACTCATCCCATAGGTCATCCCATTGGAAATTCAATAACATTCAATAAATTCAATAAATTCTGTTGGATGAATTAGTGTTTGGGAGGGATTCCGCCTTAATCGATAAGCACTTTGTAAACTATTTAATAGACCACATGATCCAGTTGCATGCAGTTCCAAAGAGTGCGATTGACCCTAATAACCTGAAGGTCAAAGGCCAAAATCTTGCTCAATTGACAATTACAAACTCATGAGTTCAACCTTGCTACAAATTATGATTTTGAACAAAGAACACGAAATATGACAAAAATAAAAATAAAAATAAAAATCCAAACATAATTTTATTCATAACATGAAAAAGTAGAAAACATGAAAAAGGTAACCAATCCTTGGCATAAAGGGTAATGTTATCTTCAGGAATTTTCTGATGCAGCAAAAGAAACAACAAAATCATTCATTTGAAGATCTAGTGAAAGTGGCAATCATCCAAAGAAGATTTAACCAATCTGACTGTACACTATCTATGAAGCACAAATATTTAATCATACTACTTATTACCAAACATCAAAATTTGGCAAATTTTTACTGTTTTTCTTTGCCACTTCAGGTGATTGAAACATGCTTAAAAATCACATCACTTTTGAAAATTTTAAACTTCAATTTTTGTTTTCTTTTTTTTGGGTGATATCTTGCCAATCAATCAAAAGACTCATAGAGGCACATTGAGCTAGTCTGTGACAGACTTCTGTGACTTGTGCAGTTGCATTTGCTCTCTATTATATTTTTCATGGACATGCAGATGAGGAATCTAGGCTAGTTGTGGATGCACCCAAATGAGTGAGCTAAATCCAATTGATTTGAATCATCCAGATTAAGTTACATGATGTTAAGAATGGGTGACTCCGGTCTGTAGAGGATCACTCTTGAGGACTACCTACCTACCAACCATATCCATGCAATATCCAATTCATATGCCAGAGGACTACCTACCTACTTACCAACCATATCTATCTAGTATCCAATTCATATGCCAGAATACACACACAGAGGGTAGTACTATATGGCCTCATCTCTGTGTTGTTTCAAAGAGGAACTTGAATCATTGGAGTGATGGAATTTTTTTGATTGAGTTGGGAGAAGAAGTGTGAGAGGGGTGGAAGAAGTTGTTGTGCTCCTCCTCTCTTTGAAGAACCAAAACCATTACCCACTGACATAAAAATATTGTTAGGATCATGAGATGACTTGTACAAAGCCCAACTAGGTATAAGAGTTTGCTCTTCTATTGTGATTGTTTATATACATACAATCATGAGGTTATAGTTGAACAAATTATAAGTCCTTCTCCCCCACCATATCATGAATCTAGAGAACTACCAACCATACATTAAAAAATAAATTCATGAATATTTTTTTTATCATTGACATTGTCTTCCTCACAATTCCTTGTTTTCTTTATTAAAATAAATAAACTACCATTGAGGAATTGGTTCCCAGTTGTGATGACCCTTTGACCCCACCCTTTCACTCTTGAAAACTACTAAACATGTTTGACAAGTATCTAGTGGTTATTACACCAGGTCAATTCCACCTAGGAACATGTCAAGCCTAGTAAGATGAGTCATATAACTCATCAACTACCTTGGTACTGGAGTGTAACAATTCCTACCCTGGAATGTGACAAGAAAGGAAACTCTGCACCACCCTAGTGAAATTTCAGAGCTACAAACACTTTGGATCACTTGCCATGGCTTCTTCTTTGTTTAGTCTGTAGCAAATTTCAGTTGTTGTAACGTTGATGTGTTTTATGTTCAATTGTATGGTCATTGTAAGGGCTTTGGACAGACTATTTCTCAAACTTTGGACAAAAAACCCCTAAATGGAAGTTTGCACTCCCAAAATCAAATTTTAGAAGTGCTTTCATTTTGGCCAACCTACATAGGGTACAAGAGTTCAATTTTGGGATATCATGTGGTTCTATTGGGAACGTAAATTGGAAACTTGATTTGAATGCATTTGGAACTTGGTGTGAACTCATTGGGAACATCAAAATCCAAAAAATTCAACTCCCTCCACCACCCCCTCCCCCAAAAGGACTTGTTGGCTTGCTGCTGCCTTGTCTGCCATTTTTGCTTCAACGAAGTACTAAGTACCCCGATTCCAAAATTGTGGCGACCTATTCTAACTTTTATCAAGACATAAATTGGTCTTCTCTCAATCAATCTTCATCCAACAAAGTTCTGTGTTGCGAGTTATCAAGATGATTGAAAAATAAAACAACCATATTTCCCAAGTTACAAAGCAAATAGCTTCCAATAACAACGTAAAGCGACCAACTGATCAGCTTGGTTCACTTGTGGTTTGCAAACTTCCCCACCCACATTCTTTCTTTTGTGCTAGAGTTGGGTATGCTTAGTGGCGATGTTACCAAGCTCCAACAGGTAAGTACTTATTCTCAATAGTTCAAGCTCAACAACCCAATGATACCGTACTTGAAAAGTTCTGGCCACAATAACATTAACTAGAAATGGTTGTCAGGTTGGCTACTGCAAGAGATTGGTGGGGGATGGCTCTTGAACAATCAATCATCCCAAAGCCCAACAGTTGATTCGTATATGACTATATTCCGTCCCAGGAGGCTTGATTGACAACAAAGTCAGAAATCGCCTTCCCCAAATTGCAACTCACACCACCAACTTGTGTTCAATCAACATTTTCATTACTGCCTAACTAGGTAGAGATAGATCTTCATGGCTGGATGAATAGGCGGTGGTCTGAAAAGATAAATGATTTTTTTGTGGCTTCGGAAACTAATATCTTAAGTGGTGTTAATGGTACGCAAATTTCAATATTACCACTAATTAATAGGTGAAATTAATTGCACTAGTACCTTTAAATATTGAACATTATTTAGGTGCATCCTCATGTCTAAGCATAAACTTAGTCCTCACTCACTAATAAGATTGCATTTCAACAAGGGAAGGTGGATGCATATGAATAAATTTTAATTTTTGGCAATGTTATATAAATTTTCAACCTGAAACATATGATTTTGACCTACTTAAAGGCTTTAAAAAAAAGAAATGGATGGCCCAATTCTCATGGTTTCAGTCTCAAAAATACGATTTTAACATATCGAAAGGATTTTTTTCCCCAAAAGAAGGGGCCCTAGTTACCCAGATTTTTTTTTAAAAAATTGGTTTTTTAAAATCACTAGATTCCTACAATATAAAAGGATTCTCAAATTTCTTTACTTTCATATATTTGCTCTATAGCCAAATTTGGCTAAATCTTCTTGTGATTGCCAGTTTCATTACATCACATTTAAATTCAAATTTTTTAAAAAAGAAACCCTACCCCCCAACCCCCTCCCAATTATGTATTTATCAATTTATTTACCTAATTATTTCTTTTGGGGGTAGTTGAATAGTGGTGACATTTCTTCCAAAAACAAAAATTCACTCATTTTTTCAAGAATGATATATATATATATATATATATGAACACAATCATATGCAATAGAGCATTCCAAATTCCAATTTTTTTTAATTATCATTTTTTGGCCAAGGTGCAAAAACTAGCCACAAAAAAACCTATATAAATATTTTTAAATAAAAAATTAAATTATTAAATTATTATAAATAAATAGAAATTTACATTTACAAAAAAAAACTATATGGATTCTCCACAAAATTAGATGGCTAGAAAAAGAGAGCGGAGAAGGATTTCTGTAAACACGTTGGGAAAACGTTAGAAAAACAGCCTTTTATCGTTTGCTTGTTGTTTATATTCCCTTGACAGATGAAGAAGGCAAATGATATGGTATTATTAGAGAGGACGCAGCAGCAGCAGCAACAACTCCGGACAAGCACGAGGAAGAACAGGGAGAGCAGCGGCAGTGGTGGAGGAGCTGCTTCTTTTTCTTCTTATTCTTCGAGGGAGGGATTGTCGGAGGGACTGACAAAGAAGCCAGTGGGAAGAGCTTTTGCAGCTGCTGCTTGTTGTTGCTGCTGTTAGCTTTCATGGGGCCTGCTGCAGCAAAGAAACTGATGCAGCGTCATGTTCACAGTTGCAGAAGATGCCAATAGCGAGCGTTGCATTATTAGTGCAGCTCCACCCAAGTTCCTTGAGCTTTTCTTTTCTTTTTCTTTTTGGTTGGTCGGTTTCCCAAGTCCTTGTTTGCATAGGATCAAGGCTGCAGGCCGCTTCCATGGCTGGCTGGCTGGCTGGCTGGCTGGTGCCATGGAGCTGGACCCCACGGGCAGCAGCAATGGGGCAGTTGCAAACCATGGACTATATGGAGTCGATCAGCAGTGCGGCAATGTGGAATGCATCACACTGTCTGAGAGTTTTGTGGTGAGCTCTGCTATTTTGTAGTAGTATCCCGCTGTTGCTGCAATTACTGGGGTGTAGTGTGGAGCTGCACTTGCTGGATCAGTGGAATTGTAGTATGATGGACTCTTCCTCTTCTTCTTCTTCTCGAATGATGAGCAGCTCGCGGATGTTACTGATCATGATCTTGGGCGCGTTTCTTCTGCTCCTGAGTAGCTTAGACTTACTGGTGCAAGTAGTAGAGGCGCAAGGGTCATGGGAAGTTGTGGTTGAGAACGCGGGCATTGCGTCCATGCATACTGCGGTTACGTATTACGGCACTGTTGTGTTGCTAGACAGAACCGACATCGGAGCTTCGCAGCTCCCCTTACCCAATGGCGAGTGCCGCACCGATCCCAACGACGAGGTGAGCTTGCTCGTCCCTCATGATCGATCAATCTCATGCGATCTCGTGTATTTCCCTTTGAATCATGCATCCATGCATGCATGATGGTCATGTCGTGCAGTTTTTATAGCTGCAAATCCATCAGCAGCTTCCAGCTCAGAGCGCAATCTTCTTGCATGAGCTGCTGCAATTTCCAAGCTGCTTGTTGAGGACTAGAATTACCAGCTCTAGATGCCACTGTACTAATTTAGACTGCATTTGCTGCTGCTGTGCCTGCATGTTTTCATCATCTGCACGCGGGCGTAGACCTTGACATACGACTGCACAGCGCACTCTGCCGTCTACGACCCTGCTTCCGGCACCGTCAGACCTCTCTTCATACAAACAGACACCTGGTGTTCCTCGGGCCAGTTCGACGCCGATGGCACTCTTGTGCAAACAGGTGGAGACAACGATGGATTCTCCAAGGTAAGAAGTTGCTCAAGTGCATGTCCAGGCTATAAGCCGCATATATAGACTCTTGAAGCTTCTGTTGCATCTTCTTCGATCGATGCTGCAGCTGAGCTGCTGCAAAAGATATGTCCGGGTCCGAAGATGATCAGTTGCTGCAAGGATTGCATGTCTAGCTTCGGGATCGATCAAACATCCTTCTTCTTCAAGCTGCATTAATCTTGCTCAATCTCTGGTTCCTTCATGTGTCTGCAGATCCGAACTTTCACTCCGTGCGCAGCAGATGGTGATTGCAACTGGGTGGAGACCGATACCCCATTGCAGAATGGCCGCTGGTACGCCACCAACCAGCGCTTGCCGGACGGAAGTCAAGCCGTCATCGGCGGACGCAGTTACGATACTGTGGAGTACGTCCCGTCGAGCGGAGCTCCAGTGTACATTCCTCTCCTTGCAAACGTAAGGATCACAATTAACTCGAGCTGCTCTCAGCTGCATCTATGGCTGGTTCTGGAATCTGATCCTTGCAGCTGCAAGTTAGTTCTCGAGCATGCAAACTGAAACGACCTGCAGCAGCACTGTATTTTAAATCCTGCATCCTTGAGCTCGCAGCTTGCCTTCTAGTACCGCAGTTCATGGGTTGTTTGCGACTTATAATCATCAATCTGGATTGTGTTTTTGCTGAATTCATGCAGACAAATGATGCTCAGAACGACAATCTTTATCCTTACGTGCATCTGCTACCCAACAACCAGCTCTTCATCTTTGCGAACAGGGATTCCATCCTCTTCGACTGGACGACTAACAGAGTGGTAGCGAATCTCCCAACGATCCCAGGCGAGCCGCGGAATTATCCGTCAGCCGGGAGCTCGGTGATGCTACCATTGAGCGGATTCAACGGATGGACAGATGCGGAAATTCTTCTCTGTGGCGGATCCACATACGGTGCATTCCTGAACCCGGCAGCGGCATTGCCGGCATCGATCACATGTGGAAGAATCAGTCCACTAGACGCAGCTCCAGCTTGGGCTATGGAGAATATGCCCATGAGACGAAACATGGGCGACATGCTGCTGTTGCCGGATCGCAACGTGCTCATTGTCAACGGAGCTGGGAATGGAGCTCAAGGGTGGGGGTTTGCACAGAACCCAGTGCAAACTCCGGTCTTGTACAACCCTAACGCTGCTGCAGGGACACGTTTCCAAACCCTAACAGCGACGGATATTCCTCGCGTCTACCATTCCACAGCCAATGTCCTCCCCGACGGACGCGTCTTGATCGCCGGCAGCAACACCCACCAATTCTACACCCTGACTGGATATCTTCCCACTGAGCTGAGAATCGAGGCTTTCTCACCTCCTTACCTTGGCGGCGGTGCACAACCCGCCATCACCGATCCTCCCGCGGAGTTAGCCTACGGTCAAGCTTTTGCAGTTACAGTTGCTGGTGGGAATCCACTCTTCATCGATCTGAATCTTCTCAGCGCTCCATACTCAACACATTCCTTTTCTCAGGTAAGACTGAGTATGCTCTGCAGCAGCAGGAGCTTCAACACATGTTTTTGTTGCAATTCTGAAGCTAGTGGGTAGCAGTAACTGGCTTCATAACAAACTAGATTAATACCCATTAATTTATTTCAGATGCTTGACAAAATGTACAAGCAATTACAACCTTCCCTGAGGTGATTCTCGAATCTTGTTGGTATTGGTGGTGCTTGCTGCTGCTGCAGGGACAAAGACTATTGCAACTGGAAACTGCAGTCCCAACTGATGCAGGAGGCGGCGCTTATACAGTGACCACCACAGCGCCACCCAGTTCTGTGATCGCTCCTTCAGCTTACTACATGTTGTTCGCTGTCTCTGACGGCGTTCCGAGTTACGCGAGCTGGGTACATGTGGGCTAAGCTAAGAAGATTTGAAATCCTGAGCAAAGATCAACAGTTCGCATACCTTTAGTGAGACTAAGATCTCTAGAAATTTGCTTGCGGGTTGTTGATCCAGCTCCTCCTCTTCCTCCTCGATCAGTCTTCAATTTCTCTCAAGCTTCTCCAGATTCTACAACAAAGAATTTCTCTTAAAAAAAAGAAAGAGAAAGCCAAAACAAAACAAAACAAACAAATAAAACTTCAAAGCTCAACGAGTTCATCATCCCAAGCTTCCAAACTTCCAAAACTCAACTGCTAAACTTTGGAAAGAATTGAAGTTGGAAAATTGCAAAGAACTTTTTGGCAAAACTTCGATTTTGTCTGCAATATTATTCTCCATCCATGTTTTGTTTGGAAACTTATTAAGATATGAGGAGATTAGAGGGACTTGATTAGCCAAAATTAGAGAATTGGGTACCTTATTAATTTTCTTGCCAAACTACTACAGCTACTCTTAGGCTACTATTATGTAGCCTGGTTTGGCAGCAAGGTGCCTAATAATTTATTTTTTTTGGTGTGATTTATGTTCATTCGGCAGTAAATAATAATAATAATTTACAATTTGGCATTATTCTAAATAGTGAAGCTAGTGTGCTTTGAGAGTTTCTTTCAGATTTTTGGCATGATGGACAGTTTTTTTTGAGATTTTTTGGCAATTAAAAAAGGGAATTAATTTGTGCATAGCAAGGCTATGAACTATATAGCTAGATTATTTGGGGTACTTATTTGTTTTTTGTGGCAAAACTACAAAAAACAATTATGCAGAAATTCGAACAGAATTTCTGAGCTATACATAGTAATGCTTAGAGACTTGGAGGAGGAATAAATAAAGTTGGAGAGTGTGTGAAAAATATCATTGCAAAAAACAATCCAGTGTGGCTGGTGCAAAAGGATTTTTGTGAAAAATATGCCCCAACTTTCAAGGATTTTTTTTTTCCCTGAAATCACCATGTGTAGACAATAGGTTCCAGTGGTTTTTTTTTTTTTCATTTTTGTCAATTTTTTGATATAGCTGAGGTGGTGATCATCCATAAGCAGATTTAACCAAATTTGGCTATTAAAAATATGAAAGGAAAAACAATTATACATCTTTATATATTTTTAGGTACCTACTTGGATCTGGCAATTTTTGACAGTTTTTTTTTTTCTATTTTGGCGACTATGTTTTCTAAAACTTGAATTTGCAATGAAAATTTCCAAAAACTTCACAACAATGCACAAAATTTTGCACCCAAAAAAAAAAGTCTGATAGGTGGCAGCTTATATATAGGTCACCAAAATATAGCAGGATTTTTCTACCATCCTCTCTGAGCTGTAGCCCAATTTGGCTAATTCCTCTTGTGGACGATCACCAATGTGGCTACATTACATGATTGTACCAAGGTGAATGAATAAAGTCCCACCATTTTCTTTTATAAAAACTCATGGTTATGTGAATCTAATATGTGTGTTTTTTATAAAAAATTACAAAAGGTTTATAAGTATGCATCTCTCCTTTTTTTTCTCAAGCTAGGAGAGTTTTGGAATTTGGGTTCCCACTGGATTCTACAACTCTGATCCAGTTTACATGATAATTGAACCATGAACTGAATGGAAAATCGGCCCAGAATCCTGAACTATTGATATAGAGACCCAAAATATTAACTGAGAAAAAGAAAACCGCACTCTGTTCGCCATTCATAAATTAGAGCTTCCTCTCCAACTCCATCTTTTGGACTAACTTAACCAGCCAGAGAAGAAACATGGATCAAAGAAATTGATCAAGCAAAAGAATGAATTCCAAGCTCAACATTAAGTTCATTATTCACAAGGCAAAGGCTTAACATTGTCTCTTTTGTAGATCACATTAAAGCAAAAGGTTTCTTTTATAGATGTTGATTGTCTCTAGGGATGCTCCTAATCCTTCTCCTAGTTTGATTAAGCTAATCCATCCTGACAATTCACAGATTGGTGCCTTTTTTGTTTTTGGAAAAAATAAAATAAAATCTGCTGTGAGAAACCAAATCAAACTCCGATTTTACTGCAAAGGCGCAGAACCCCATATGTGATGAGCATTGCAATCCAACCTCCTATCAACACACGAATAGCTGCCTTGAACAGACCAGCACCACCCAATCTGGCACCTACAGCTCCAAAGCCTGCAAGTGCGAAAGTGGAGGTCACAACAATGGAAACAATTCTGTACTTGGTGTCCACAATGAAAGAACCTGCAAGTAATGGTATTGCAGCTCCCAAAGAAAAAGCCACTGCTGATGCCACTGCAGCTTGCATTGGATTGGAAAGCTCATCCATGTCAATTCCAAGCTCATCTCGAGCATGCGCCTTAAGAGCATCACCCAGTGTTAGCTCTTCTGCCACCTGATTAACAAAGCAGCCAGACAGACAAAGAATTTCATAAATTAAAACTCTGGGATCTTCAAAGGTACAGACTACATGAAGTTAAGTTGTCAGCGTAAGAAAGGGAAAAGCTTGTTAATTGAAATTTGGCATGAAATTGGAGTGTACAATAATCCATGTTCCAAGCTGTGATCAATCTGTTGTACCTGCTTTGCAAGGCTGTAGGAGAGGCCTCGTGCAACATAAATTTGTGTGAGTTCTTCAAGTTCTCGGGCCCGAGCCTCTGGTCCTTTCATGTGCTCCTGCATCACAGGTACATAATTTGCAAAGCGCAAGAACAGAAGAAGAGAGAAATCAGCATCTGTTGTCATGATTTGTGAGAGTTACACGTGGTGTGTGACCTAGTAGTAACTAGTACAACTGTGGCCAGTTTTCAGCTCTTGGAGCAGCACATTGCAGTTGGAAGTCGTTGCAAAGATGCAACGGCAACTCAGAAGAAAACTTCACAAAGAGATGAGGATTGGTATTGATAGATAGGGTTGTGGTTTGTACCTGACGCTCCTTTTCGACATCGGCTAGCTCAGAATCTCGCTGTGAGAAGACGGACACAAATTCGCCAATGGCCATACTGCAAGCTCCTGCAACTAAGCCTGCTATCCCACTCACAATCATAGACTTGGCGTCATTTTTCACGGCGCCAACTCCCAGCATCAAAGACGCGATGGAAACCAAGCCATCATTGGCACCCAATACCATAGCTCTCAGCCATGGGGATCGATGTGAGTAGTGCTTGTGCTCACATAGCCCAACATCTGATCCTTCTTCTTCACTTCTTCCTCCAACATCACCGCTAGTATGTGAAATCTCCAGTGAGTTCTCAAGTGAAGAAGCAGCTGAACCCGGAGCAGCAGCTTCAAGATCAACAACATTGGAGCTCCACCCTTGAAACCCATTTGAAACCCCTTCAACAACATAAGATGCTGGACTTGCTTCCTCACCCATTTCTTTCCTCCCAAAAGGACAGTCCAATTGGAGCTGTTCCCCGCAAAAAAATAATCCAAGAAAATCAGGGAAATGAACTCACTCAGTCGAAATCTCCAAGCCCAATACTTGGACAAGAAGAGGAAATCAGAGAAGCAGAGGAAGAAGAGCAAAACAAGGGATGGACGCCCTACACGAAAACATACTACAAGAAGAGAGCGGGATCTTCGAAATTAGGTGTGTAGAATGGACCAAAGACTACAGTTTTTGGATTCAAAAGAAGCACAAAATCGAAGCTTTCCGGGAGCGAATTCAAAACCGATTGCAGCAGCAGTCTTGTGAGCGAAAATAGTCTCGGAATCCGCCTCGCTGAGAAATCGACAAGCGACGAAAGAGAGAAGAGAAACACAGAGACACAGAGGAGAAGAGGAGGAGGGAGAGAGGGAAAAGGGCAGTTGGGAGTGTGGAAGGCACGCGCTTGCTGTTACGTGGCGATGTTAAAGAACAGAGATCAGTTTGAGAGATCCGGGAGTTCGCACCGTCGGATGTCATTTCCGGAGAATCGACGGCCAATATATGTCAAGACGGAATGAGAGGTGTGTGCCCACCTCGCGCCGCACGCAACCCTAATCTGCTTTTCCGGATGCACTTGCTTTTTGACCGCCCACCGAATCATAGGCTGGCCCCACCATTGGTAGGACACACACACAAAAATCATTTGGAAAATTTAAATAAATACTTAATTGTTTTAATTTAAATTTTTAATTAAAAATATTTTATTTTATTTTATTGTAATTAATTAAATGGGGAAGCTGGTATAAGGACAAAAGGACAAATTTGCTTGTATCCAGATTTTTTTTAATATATATTTTTGAGAGACTTGGATTGGATGCGCCATGCTAAATTCTTGCTGATAAGAGTCTTTTTATCCATAGCCACCCTAATAAGGTTAGAAGTTAGAACCAATTGGGCAATAAGTCTTTTTATCCAGAGCCTTTCAGGATTTTATATTTTTATTTATTTTATATTTTAATAATTTTGTGATATAGAAAATTTGGATATGTTCTCCAAAAAGCAGAAAAAAATATTTTGATCTACTTTAGGGAAAAAAAATTTAAAATTCCCAAAATTTTCTGAAAGTTTTCCAACATTTTCACCCAAAAAAAATCAGGGAAAAAAAAAATTCATAAAAAAACACTAGAGTCAATACTACATTTTATTTTATTTTCAATTTTATGATGTCAAAAAAGTGGAAATTCTTTTCCCCCAAAAAATCAAATCTAGTGAAAATGAAAATGGAGAAACACATAGTATAACCAACATTTTTACCCCAAAAAGGGGTTCAAAAAGCCCTAAAAAACAAAAATAAACCCCCATGTGGACCAACCTCTTCAAACAATCTTGTTTGTGTGTGGCATGTAAATTTGTGCAAGTTGAAGAAGAAAAAGAAGCTTGTGGAACAATTAGAACGGTAGACCCAATTGAGGAATATATGATATTTAGATGCTTACCAAACCAAATTATGGGGAATTTTAACTTAGACTTGAAAATCACACTACCAACCAACTCTCCTTATTGTTTTTGTCTTTACTTGTTAGTTGAACCTCTCATGTTCTTTCGAGGAATAGAGTGTATTTGAGACGATGTAGTTCTTTGGTGCCTTGCAAATGAATTGCTCCTCCTTAAGGAATATAAGTATGGGGGAAAACATTTAATCCCGGATGAAATTAGGATTTTTTTGGAGGAATTGTCAGGTCCCACCAAGCCAAGTATGTTCATCCATTGCTAGTGAACTTGCATAGCACAAATTTTTGGAATGGGTGGTGAACAAATGGTGGCATGTAATTTATAATAATGTCATATCAAGATGTTACATGTCCTACCATTCCAACATAAATTACGGTTAATTTTCTCCTTTCCAAAAACACATGTAAACCATGATATTAATATCATTTACAATACTGAAACTAAGAAAACACCGTGGTCCCCATGCCCAAAGGTAATTGCAAGTAATGTAAGTAAGTTCGGAATTGATAGTTAGATAAACATGGAACAAACAAATCCCTTATGTATCAAAATATAATTGGATAGCTTATCTAATTTCTAATCATATTCATAGAAGCAACCTTCAATCCTAAACTTGTCATGAGCATGAAAACAATCTTAAATGTGGGAACTATTATTTCCAAGATAGGAATTATGATGAACTACAAGGTGATAATCTTGAGCATAATCCCAACTCAAAATCCAATCCTCTATACAAGTTTCATTGTCAACATCAACTTTGCCAACCCATCTAAGTTTCATGCCACCTATTTGCCATATCTAGTGCCATGGGTGGACATGGACAATATTAAGGGTGCGTCACAAGCAGTCATACAAAGGTTCCTACTATGCTTGAGACAATCATCTAATGACCAAAAAATCCTTATGGGGTTCAGATAGGCTTTTAAACTCCTTCATAACCTAGTGTGACAACATATTAAGAAACTTTTAGTGATGCTTCACTTGATTCTTGAAGTCACAAAGGTAAATCGATGTACTTTGTGGATTGAAATACACCTCAACTATTGTTGTGTGTGGTGGTTTGATTCAAAACTAATGTCATTAGTTCTAAAATTTCCGAGGAATTGGAATGTGCCTTTGGTGTTGTTGGAAAGATCTTGATGAGCAGGATTTCATGGAATTTATTTGGTAAGGTTTGGATTCACAATGTGGGAGATATTGAATTTTTAAGTGATTTTTTCCGCTGAAAATTCCAATAAATTCCAGAAAACCAGGTTTTGGAAGGAAAAATTAGTTGAGGACGTGGTAACACTTGGGCCAAAGGCAAAGGCCATACTAGTAGTAAATGATCACTAGAACATTCACAATCACATGACCTAAATGTTGATTTGGTGATATTTTATTGGATATATAAATGGTTTTACTTTTGATGTGGGAACATTTGGTCATTAAAAACATTTCTTTCTTGGATTGTGTGATATTGGCTTGTTTTAGTGCATTTGGTCTCACTCACAACATTATTCAGTAAGAAAATCTGGACTTAAATTTAATGTAAGAACTTTGCTTCCAATGGCTGAAGGGGAAGGGAAAGGATTGCAAGATCACCTTGTCTCCCAATGGTGGTTAGAAACCACCTACCAACTTCTGAAACATGTAGGTTAAAGTCCTAAGGTGGGGCACATTCAAAAAAGTGAGGCCTAGGATTAGGAAATAGTTGAGTCCATCCCCACATTTGGGGAAGGTCCCCACCTCAAAGCCTTGCCAATCGTAAGGCACAAAGGTAAACCTTATCATAAGCCTAAACATATATAAATCACAAGCGATAGGAGTGGGAGGGGTCTCATGCCTACTATTTAGGAACAAGGGAGACCTTACACCTATAAGAAGGCGTAATATATCTCTCTTTTAAAAAATAGTGGGCATAGAATTCTCTTCTATTCTAGGATGGATGTTCATGGATATAATGTGGCCTTCAAAAACACTAAGGAATTTACGAGTGTTTTTTTGCATGTTTGTTACATTAACAAGAAAAGTTCCTTTGGTTTGTGGAGGCACTAAAAATACATGAAGATCACATCACATGCGAGGTTGGCAGAGGCATTACGTTTGTGAACCTTACTTGAACGGTCTGGGGCTGCACATATATTGCAAGGATTTTTCTTGTTTTTTTTCATGCACAACAGCAGACCTGACCTGACAAGCAATTTGGCACCCCCAAAGTCAAGCTCAGTGGCAGAGAAGGACTTTCACCTGCACACCAGTGGGGTTTGAACCCACAACCTTTCTGAGGTTCAAGGGTCCTAAACAAGGGCTTTAGCTGAGGCATCACCCCTTGGGTAAGGACAAATATTTTTCAGTGGGTGCTCTATTGTGAGTGTGTGTGGTGAGTTCCACTCAATGAGAGGCTTCCCCAGTTGGACCATTTGTGACCAAGTTGGTAGACACAAAACAAACTCATGAAATCTCTTAAGAGCATCTCCACCCACAACTTCATATTTGGGCTTTCTAGCAATAATTACCACATTTTTACTTGGATATACTCATCGGGTATATATAGGGTATTTTATTTAAATATTTATTTATTTTCAAAATTGATAATACCCTCAACTTATGCATACTTTCTTTTCTCAAAATTCATATAACCTAAACTTATTCATATGCTTTTTTCAAATGTTTGACTTATGCATATTTGAGGACGCATACGTTTCACAAACCAAGTATATGGGGTTTAGGGTAATAAGCATCTACACCTGTATTCAACTTATCCCTTATCCACATACATTCTATAACATAACCCTAACTATAATCCTAAAATTTGACTATTCCATTTGTGCTAAACCTCCATTTAGGGTTTAGGGTCTACAAGATGTCATTTGTCAAATCATCAATTATGCTTTGAGCTTTTATTTCTAGTGCAAGCAACATCAACATGTTTTTTCAAAACTTCAATGGTCATTTGTGGTTGTTGAAATTTTCTTGAACTTCAAGCACCTCGATTGTTGAACAAATGATCATTGAAATTCTTTCGAGCTTCAAGCACCTCAATGCTAATTTGTTCAAATGTTCATTGAAGTTCTCTTAAAATTCAAACCACTCATCATTCGTTTGTTCAATTGTCAAGTGATCATTGTGAAGCTCATGAATTTTTCATTCCATTGCTAATAAGAAATTGTGCATTGAACTTGTAAGTTTCATTTGATTTTCAAGGTTGTTTGTTATTCAAGCTTTTGTAATTGTTTTTGAAACCACCTCCAAACATTCAATGTGCACAATGTCAAAGGGCCTCTATTCAATTTCAATTGTAAATTTCTTCTTTGTTCACGTCTCATCTAGGGGGGGACATTTAGTGTAAAGTTTGGGATTTATGTGTGTCAAATGACCATTTTTAGAAGGGTATTAGATAATTATCCAACTTATTTTTTATGACCTTATTATTATTATTTAATTTTTTAAATATATACATATTAACCATATATTAATTATAAACTATTATTTCAAATTATTAGATACCTTATATTATAATTAAATTGATCATTTGAATAAAATGTACCTTACTTTTAACTAATTAACTTATAATTTTTATTCAAAAACCAATATATTGCACCCTATATTTTTATTTGTGTACTTTTTACTTTTTTATATTAATGTCCTCCCCCCCACAACCCAAGTGTTTCATTTGTGTTTTTTGTTGTTACATAAAACACTTGAATTGTTTTGTTGTTTTTGTGTTGTGTTTTGCCATTTTAATGTTCGTCTTACCATCTTCCAATTTAAATGGTCATTTCACAATTTATGTCTTCCATTTTATAATTTCATTCATGTGTTGTAATGAAAATGTCAATCAAACTTTCCCTTTTTAAAGAACTTGATACTCAACCTCTTCCTCAAGACTAGAGCAACATGTTGTTGCCACCTAATGTGGTCGTTGTGAATTCTTTATTTGGTAGGTCTATAACCACAATTTCAATATAAGATTGTGAGGTCAAACTCCAAAAACAACTAGCTATGCTTCATCAAAAACCTTTGTTTTGGATCCCTAACACAATTAAATTTGGTCCATGGGCCTTCTATGAACTAAACGTTTGTCAATGAACCTATTAGACTTGAACATGAACAAATTATTTTATGTATCTTTTGCCATCTTTCTACTTTAGTTGGTAGCATTTTAAAATTTAAAACCCAAGGGAAAAAAGGATTAATTCCTTGCAATAGAAAGAATAGAACTTTAAGCATGAAAAAACATGTTGATTATGAACATGTTAATGTTGTTGATATGTATTTTATAGAGGTTTCACAAAGGTGTTATACATCACTAGAACATTTTGAAAAACAAAGCTTCAAGATTTAAAAAGTTATCACTTTAAGTTCCATTTCCCAATTCATACAAAAAGGTGAAGAATCACAAAAAGCTTTCATTAAAGTTATCCGCAAAGTCAAAAGAACATAAGAGCCAAACCCTATGTTTCCTTAAAACTAAGGATGAAAGTCAAAATATAGGATGGGATTGTTCCAAAGGAAAATAACAAAGGAGGAACTCAAATTTCCTCCTCAATTCTAGCTTGTGTTTACTTAATATACCTATCTACCTAAGGGCCTACTTATGTTATGGGATAGTTAAGGGGGTAAAGGATTACACAAAACCTACCTAAAGGGTTAGCTAGGAACTTTTTATGTTATGGAGACGTAAAGGTTACTTAGGGGGTTACATAAAGCCTACCTAGGAACTATTTAGGAAGACACCTCAAGTTTTAACTAGGTTATGGGATATGTAAAAATTATTTAAAAGCCTACCTAAGGCCTACCCAAGGAATCTAATGAGACACCTAAAGATTTACCTAGGTTATGGGATACCTAAGGTTACTTAAGGGGCTACATAAAACATACCTCAAGGACTATTTAAGGGTATCAAAAACTAACATAAAGGGTTACATAAAGCTATTTAAAGGGTTGCATAAGGAAATTACTTGGGCCTACTTAAGTTATATGATACTTAAAGGTTATTTAGGGGACTATTCAACCTTTAATTAAGGTGACACCAAAGGGCTTACTTAAATTATGGGATACCTAAAGGATACTTAAGAGGCTACATAGAACCTATTTGTGAGGCTAGTTAAGAATTTCTAAAATTAAAAAATATCTAAGGATTGTTTGAAAGGCTATCTAAAGTTAATTCATAGTGCAAAAAAGGTTTACTTAAGAAGCGACCTAGGGGTTACCTAGCATTGATTCATAGCCCTTATGTAGACCCTACGTAGTTCTTTAAATAGCCCACTAGATAACCTTTAAATATCCCAAGTAACTTAGGTAGGTCCCTAGGTAGCTTGTTTGTAACACTTAGAGTAGCCTTTATGTAACCCCATGTGTAGGCTTTTGATAGCCCATATTTTAAATAGCCCATAACCCAATCAAACCCTAAGGTGGTTTTTAAATAATTTTTAAATCACCCCCCAAGTTATTTAGGTATCATTTTTATAAATATCCCTTAACCTAGGAAATGTTTTTATTGCCCCTTAATTAAAATTTATGTAGCATCGTAAATAGTCCTTAGATATCCTTTAACCTAGGTAGGCTCCTTGGTAATCCTTAGGTAGCCCTTAAATAAACCCTTAAATGAGCCTTCATGTAGACTTTTGATTGTCCCTATCTTATATATGTAGGTGGGTAGTAAATATAGATAGATAACCCATGGGTAGGTAAGTATAGGTAGGTAGCCCATGGGTAAATAAATGGGTAACCCATTGGCAATTACATATTTAAGTAGCCCTAACCTAATTAACCTCTTACTATGTAGCCTTTTAGTCTATGTGATCAATAATATAGGTAGATAATAATGTGGTTAGAAATGAAACTATGGTAGTCACTTTTGAGGATCTTATCCTTAGTTTTGAAGGCTATTCTTCACTTTGATGGACTTTATGGATAGTTCAAAATCGGAAAATGAATGGTATAATCAAGATCAAAATGAGGTTCAAATTAAGGATAGCTTTATGGATAGCTTTATTATGGTCTTGTTTTGATTGTTATGAAGGGGTTACTTGTTTTGAACATGGTTTAAAATATATGGATGAAGTGATTTGCTTTGAAAAAAAATCCATGCATGTTATTTTCATCATGTAAACTTTAACCAAAGAGATATTATTTTCTATGATGAAGCACACACTTGAAAATTTTGCTTCATGTGAATTATGCAACTTCAATCACAACTCATTGACCTTTGGATGAAAAAAGGTGCACATTACATTTTTTCTCATTATTAATTTTCTGATTCATATCAGGAACCAAACATGAGATAGTTGGTCATTTTGAAGTAAAATGAATGACAAATGTTGGTTTTGCTAGCCAATTGTAGGTCTTGCAAACAAGATCATATGTTATATGAAAAATGAAGGGATAAATTTATTTATAATGACAAATGTCTTCAAATTGATTGTGGGTTGAAATAATTTGGGGATTTAAGAAACATTTGAAGGTGTTTGTTTTAGCCATGCATTTTCCAAGTCGTGTTAATAAGCCACTATTGATGAAAAGGTGAATTTTAGTTTGCAACCAATGAGTATCAAGGTTGCCCAATCTATAATTACAAGCTTATATAACATGGCCAAAACAATTTGGGAAAGGTGGGGTGAAATGTGCAAAGGCTTGTTTTGATGCAAGTTTGCATTCGTGCATAAGTTGAATACACTAATGAATACAAGGTTTGCTTCAAAAGTTCTAATGTTTTAGCAAGCTTTATAATTTTTGGTTACAATTAATGTATGTTATAGTTGACACACATTGGTTTCGTAGGGTAAAATTCAATACATAAATGGGTTGTTGTACATAAATTATTGCATCAATTTTGTCCCTAGTTATATCAAACTAAATGTTCAATCAATGTTACAATTATTATTTTTTTAGTGATGCCATTACAAATATGATCAACCTTAGTGTCAAATTGACCCAAAAAAGGCTTGACTTGGAAGATCAAATAATTTATATTCCCCAAGCTTCATTTGATGTAAAATTGCTTATGGTTGCAAATAGGAAGTGATTAAAGGTCACACATTGAAAGAAGGTTCAAATGATATTGGCTCCATATCCAAGGATCTATACATCATGAACAATTGTGTGGGAAGAGAGAGAAAATCATAATCGCTACATCAATGTATGATTTGAACATTAATCTTTTTTTTGACCTCTATGTATTGAAATTTTCATCCTATTGTAGATTAAGCAACAAATTGTAATACCCACCAAGCACCAATTTTAACTATGTTTGGTTCAAGACTTTTTACAAATGGCATCATTATTGAATGTGTAAGTTTCTAATCCTAATTTTTTAAAAATTTAGCTTATAGTTTCTAGTTTTTATTTTAAACTCAAAAGTTAACAATCAAGATGCAAACTACCAAAAAAAAAATTGACTAAAAATTGATAATCAATATTTTGTGTTGATTATCAATGTGTTAATTCTGATGTTGATTATCATGTTAGTTTTTAATTTCCACACAAAAAAAATGATTGAAAAAATACTAAATAATTGGGCATCGTACTCCCAAAACCCTTATAACTTTTGCATAATTCACCATTTCATTTTATGTTTGCTTATATTTGATTATAGGTGAAATGCAATTTATCTTGCTTTTGAAATTTGTTTTAATTCCAAAATCTTGTGAAGATCCATTAAATTGGTGGAAAGCAAATCAAGTTCGATTTCCTACTACTAGGCAAATGGTTCATCAAGTTTTTGGTATCATCAACAATTGAACTATAGTCAAACACATCTTTTCCATTGTTGGGATTTTAATAAGGCTCCACAAATATTAACTTTAAATCAACTTGTGTTGATTTCCAAAAATTGGTCAAGTGATCCCCATTTGGGTTTAGGACATGAATTGAATCCCTTGATGATTTTGGGGATTATGAGGCCAATTTGTGGAGTAGATGAAAAATAATTTTGAAGATCACATGGAGGAATATGTTGATTTTAATGACACGACAAAAAATAATTTTTAATTTTGTGTGGCAATTGCAATTTTGGTATTAAAAAAAAATTATGTTATTTGTTTGGGATTCTTATGTGGCCAAGTTGTAGGTGATAATCTAACATTTTGTTTGTTATATATACAATCTTTAAATTTGTAAACATGTTAAAAGGCTATCCAAACCATACTTGACAAAAGCAAATTACACTGTTCATTTTTGCACATCATAAAACAAAAATATAATACCTCTTATTATGGCAATGTCTCTGAACTCCAATTAATAAGGAAATTTATAAAAAGGGACTCATAATTATAATATACATTGTTATAGGAAGCTAATAGTAGAAAATAAAAACCAAATGACCATCTTTTGGTCTTTGAAGGACTTTTAAATTTGTGTTTCATCTTGTGTCATAGTCCATCCACATTTTTAAATGAACTCATAACTCTTGGAATGTTAAATGAAATATGTTATGGTACTTTACCATAAGTTGTATGATTAAAATGAAAACAAAATTCTTATTAGGACTTATTGGGGATGTGATTACAAATGGGAATAAACATCTAGGTACTTTTTTAGAGCCCCATAATTCATTATCCCATTTTCAATGTCAAAATTTTGAATTTGATGGGAATTTTTTCATTCAAAGTATTCAATAATGTATTAGTAAAGGAGGGCAAGAAATAGTTCTTGCAAAAAACTGATTTTTGGTTGACATATTTATTGTGAAAGTTTTGATAACATTAAAAACTATGCAAAAATGGATTCCTATTCTGCCACTTTTGGTGCACCTTAATCATGTGAAAGCAATTAGGACATGATAATACACAAACCAAAAATGTGAAATCTAACTATTGTTCAAGTCTTTTTGGGGTTTGGGGTTCAAGGTTGGATGAAGTTTTAGGAATTTGGTGTTTTTGTGGGACAATAGATGTATGAACATGATGTCAATCCTAAACCTATTTACATTGAATGAATATTTGATCCACAAGGGCTTCATAGGACTTTATGCACAAATGCATTGGAAAGTTAATCTCTAGAGGAAATGTAAGATTTTATTATTGAGCAATTGAGATTAACATTGTAAATTTGATCTACATATGAAATTTTAAGATTACATTGACAATCAAAATTTACTTGATTATTGTATTCACAATATTAAAGGGGTCTCCACATTTGGGAAGCATATAGGTAGAAGCAGTGTCAACAAAGATGGTTTTTTGAAATAATTGTCAAGTTGGTTCTAAATTATAAAAATTAGGAATTTTTGGAATTCATACCACAATTCATGTTTATGTAAAGTTATGTGCACATATGCATCCTAAATTACATTTCTACATCCTAAATCCTACCCACCTCCACTTGGAAAAGGAAAAGCACAATAAACTGAGTCTAAAATGTACACATTTTTCTCGTTACTCAATTGAAAATTTCAAAAGATATGTATACCTAAATTTTATTCTAAAATAGGGTATATTATGAATGGGGTACCTAGACCTTACCTTAATTTTTTAAATGATAAACAATATACCCTTACCCTAAAAAATTTAAATATATACCAGTTTCACCCTTAGAGGGTCTCCACCCCCACACCCCCAAACAACTCCATTTTAGAATAGAATACCATTTAGTGATCACTCTCCCCCCCCACCCACAAATGTCATAAAAGTCCCTTTAAAACACTCAAAGACCATTCAGTAATTGGGGATGAAAACAGAGATTGCAGTGTCAAACCAGGGCCCAAAGACAGGGTGACTTTGAAGATAACATCAATATTGGTGTAACCCTGTAATTTGAGTGTATTCGGTAACATGAGTGAAACTGGGTATCAGTTCACAAGATTTGTGTGTTTCTATCCTGACAAGACTTTGATTTATTGAAAGAGAAATTGAGCGACAGTGAAGCTGCAGGTGCAGCAAATCCAAAACTGGGGGGTGAAATCCTTGTGAGGATTGATTTAGGTAGAGAAAACCAGTTTGGTCCTTTTCTTTTTTTTTTCTTGTTTCCTGTGAACTGCTTCACCCTGACTTTGGATTCCGTCCCCAGTTTTGACAAAAAGTGGTGTCCAGTACCTCAAGTTTGGGGCCCTGTATGGATGATAACTCCCTAGAGCTTTACAAGCTTCAGAAGTTCAAACTTAAAAGCTTCCACCCTGATGAATATGATGAGAAAAGGAGGGTTGAGTCACTGGAGGACTGAAGAAGGTGGGTGAGGATTTGGTAGGTGGTAAGTCCCTTACTTGAGTTCTGTACTCTGAGCTCCCAAGATCCTCTGGGATCAAAGTGGCAGCTAAGTAAGTACCTGACTTTGCCTCTAGTCTCAAAAACAGGACCTCTTCTTCTGCCCTATTCTCAAACTTCTATACACAAATTGCAGGCTTACAGGAATACCTGCATAGGCCAAGCCCACAGACAAGCATGCAGCCCGAATCAGCCAAACCTTGGCCACTCTCTAGTACATTAAATGCATGGGCAGCTCGGTCAGCCCCAGAGGCCTGATTGGAGAGGCAGCATTGGTGGCCCTATGGCCAAATTCTGCCTCCTAACTTCTACTGAAGGTTATTTATTTATTTATTGGCATTGCCTATTACCAAGGCAAGAAGGATATTGTGTTTAGATTCATTATAGAGTATAGTAGCTTAATGGATTTTGGCCCCTAGGTAATAAATAATATTAGGTCTATTTTTATATGAGGATTTTTGAAAGATGATATTTTGGCTTGTGTTGAAACTTGAGGTTAGTTATATAGAGTTATGATATCTTGAAGGATTTTTGATTTCCTTCAGAGGATTTTTTTTTTTTTTGAAGATTATTATTTTTGCATGGTGAAATATTTGAATTTCCATAATTCTTCTTTTGCATTAAGATATTTTTTAATGTAAATGGAAATATTGCCACATTGTGACACACCACTTGTTTATTTATATTTTTCACTTTTGTGATATAACCATCAAACTAGCAATCATCATCCACAAGAGGAATTAGCCAAATTTGAGTACATGTTAAGAAGAAAGCACAAAACTTCAAAAATCGTTCTAGATTTTGATTACCTGCTCGAATACATTGTCTAAATAGGTATGGTTCTTGGTCATTGTCATGAAAATACCTACTTTTCATCTAAGAGGAGGCCGTTTGTCTTCATGTATTTGTTTCATGAGAAGTAATATTTGGTTGTTGTAGGTGAGGGTTTTTCTAGGTCGTCGTTTTTTCAGGTGTTCCACACCTCTCCGTATTTGATGTCGCTTCTCGTGACTCAAGAGTTTGAGTACTTGATTTGTTCTTGTTCCTCTAGTGATTTGTTCTCTTTGAGGGATTCTTTGTTTGTTGGGACTTGAGTCCTTTCATGTTGTATCTTTTTCTCGCCCTTTGTTGGGCACTTTGTTTTATGGATGGGTCACAAGTTTTCATCAAGTAACAAAGAACATAACACCTTAGAAAATGAAAAATGAAAAAAAAAAAAAAAAAAGGTTAACCACTTTCATCCATGAGGAGTCTGTTGTTTTCATGTAAATTTGCTTCATGTAAAGCAGTCAAGAAAGAAAAACACATAAAACTGCCCGGAAAAATAAATCAAGCAAATACATAAAAAACTGAGAGCGGCCCTACACGAATGAACTTATTACTTGCGCATCCATCCGCTCATTAAATGAAAAAGGTAATGTAAAAGCTCCGTAAGTGCCGGACGCCTCCTCATTCATTCATTCATTGATGATGGCCAGTGATGAAAAAGGGCTCTGACAGAGTCGACAATGGGAGAATTTAAAAGCTGAAAAATCCAGTAATTAATAATAATAATAATAAGTGGGCCAGCTAGCTAGCTAGCTAACTGTTGCAACAACACACATCCATCCATCCATCCATCCACGAATCATAATAAAAACTTCATCCGGTGTTGAGACCACTCATTTGTCAGAATTATCTTTTCATCCATCTATGGGACGGCTGGACTTTTTGTCAGAGTAAAGCTTTCATCTATCCATGAGAATGGTAGACTTTGTCAGAGTAAATTTTTCATCTTTCCATGGGACCTCTGGACTTTTGTCAGAGTAAGGCTTTCATGAGACCGCTGGACTTTGTCAGAGTAATGTTTTCATCCATCCATGAGACCGCTCTTCTGTCACTGTAATTTTTTTTGTTTCGTCCAAAGCTGACAGAACGGGGGAGAGAAACGAGAACCGACGCATTCACACATACATACACAGTGTGCAGTACTGACGGTTGCTTTGTTTCTGCTGCTGCCGCCGCCTGCCGCCATCGCTGCGCTTCCTCGTTCTTCCCTTTGACGACGAGCTCCTCTTGCTTGCATGCTTTCCTCGCACATTGGACCCTCCTCTCTGCTCCCCTAGTTCTACAGTTAAATGGACAGCACGTGGTAGCCAGTTCGGTGCACAAAACCTGTGAAAGAAAGATCCAGGAAGAGACAGAAGAGACCTCAGTGTGTGAAAGAGACTCACACACACAAAGAGAGAGAGTGAGAGAGACAAAAGAAAGACGAAGGGAGAGAAACATGTACACATACATGCAGAGAGAGGAGAGAGTATAGGGAGTTTTGGAGGAGCGTACAGTTGAAGAGGTGGTTGCGTTTATCCGATCATCATATTACTGCTCTTCTGCTGCACAGCTTCCGTGCAATCATCCACTCTTTGTCATTTCTGGTAACGTTTCTTTAGAGAGCTTTTCTCTTCGCTTCTTCTTTGTGATTGACTTTTTTTGCCGTCGTTATGCCATGCTGACAGTCAGTGAGTGAGTAGATGGCGATTATGCATGCATTCATGCAGCTGGATTTTCGGTTTCTTGTCTTGTTTTTCGTCTTGTAGCGGATTTTGGCTAAGTTTCTCCGTCACATTTTCTTTCGTATGTCGTCGTGAGGTTCTGGTATTCCTTGTTTTTTGGTGTTCCGTGTCAGATGTTGTCTTTGGCCTTCTTTTTTTCTGGTTAGTAGGCTTTTTGAATATGGAAAGGATGCAACATGTCTGTCAACATGTCTTCCTTCCGCAAACTGTGGAAAATGAAGCTTTGCAGTACTTGTCCCTCTCTATTACTGCCGGAGAACTGGAAGCCAATTTTCCTCAGCATTATGACTTTGGTGCTGTGCGCTTCTCCCTCATCAAGCCCTAATAATCGGGGTCTCCATTTGCAAAATCTTGTGCCAGATTTCGTGTTTCTTTTCGTGAGGGAACTACCTAGTCGACTAGTCATCTGTTGGTGTGCGCATTGCATCATGACAGCGGATGGATACATGATTAATGATGTTGATCTGGGGAGAAATATTATCACAGAAGTTCAGTAGTCATGCCATTCTCAGTGCAAACACTATGCTACAGAGTGAATTCACTTGCAATAACTATACTAGAAATTTTTTTACCATTGCATCTAGAGTCACACTCATCTGATGCATAGTATCTTGCCTACTGCTCAGGTGCTGCATTCGCATGTGATTTTAACATGTAGATAATCGTCTATTCATGATGATCCTGAACTTATAGAGTCATAAAGTTTTGATGCTTTTCCTCTGCATTATGGCATGGATTGTTGCTTCTTAGAGATTGTATGGATAATGGCATGCAGCTATTTATCTTTTGCAGGAGCTTGCTCGTTGTCTTGTAATATTATTATTGGTGACGATACATACAACTTTCCAGATGTTGGCAGTGGTGCCCAGTTATGGTGCACAGCAGCGTTTGCAGGTCAACAATATTGGGTTGCTGATGTTGTTGTACGGGCAAAGTTGAATAAAATACACTCCAGAGTCTGGAATGGGTGTAGATTATTACAATGTTTTGAAACTTGGTAAGGGTGCATCTGATGATGACCTCAAAAAGGCTTACCGGAAGCTGGCAATGAAATGGCACCCTGATAAAAATCCCAACAACAAGAAAGTAGCAGAGGCCAAGTTTAAAGAGGTTGCAGAAGCATATGAGGTAAGCCTTTAGTTGATTGCTCACTCTGTGGTCTTGTCTCTTTACTGCGGGTGAAGTTTATCATGCAGTTGCCTGCCAAGGCATAGAGCACATTATTTAACTGCAAATAATATGTGATACTAGGTGTTGAGTGATCCCCAAAAGCGAAATTTGTATGACAACTATGGAGAGGAGGGGTTGAAGGCAAATTTTTCATCACCCAATTCCAGTGGAGGAACACAGGGCTTCTCCAACAGTGGGTTTGCAACAAACTCATCAAGATTCAACCCTCGAAATGCTGAGGATATTTTTGCTGAGTTCTTTGGTGCCTCTAGCCCTTTCCCAGGGATGGGCAGAATGGGGAGTATGAATGGGATAAGCCACAATGGTCCATTCGGGGATAGCATGTACAGAGGCTTTGGAGACACTCAGAATTCTTTCCCTTCATTTGGTGGGCAGCAGAAATCTGACGGGCATCAGAAAGGGGCCCTTGTTGAGAACAAGCTTCAATGCACTCTTGAAGAGCTTTACAAGGGCTCCACCAGGAAAATGAAGATTTCAAGAAATGTCACTGATGAAACTGGGTAATTGAAACCATCTTCCAGACTCATAAGACACTTTTTTGTGTTCTTTCAAGTCTGTACTTGGGATTGAAGAAAGCAGATTGAAAAGAACTGGTGTGTTGAAATACTTGAGAAACATTTGTTTTCTGGGGTGCTGCTGTGCAGAAAGAAGATTCTGTTGAATGAGATACTCACAATTGATGTGAAGCCTGGATGGAAGAAAGGCACAAAAATCACATTCCCACAGAAGGGCAATGAGCAGCCAGGTACGATGGCAGCAGATCTAGTCTTTGTCATTGAGGAGCGCCCACATGGTAAATTCAAGCATGATGGGAATGACCTTGTTATGGTCCAGAAAATTTCTCTTGGTGATGCCCTCACAGGCTGTACAATTTCTGTAACTACTCTTGACGGAAGGTTATTAAGTGTTTCTGTTCCAGATATCATCCAGCCTGGGTATGAAAAAGTCCTGCCCAAGGAGGGTATGCCCATTGCCAAAGAGCCTGGGAAGAGAGGCAACCTCCGAATCAAGTTTGACATCAAGTTTCCAACTCAATTAAGTAATGAGCAAAAATCTGGCATAAGGAAACTTTTATCTTAATCACACAAGATCAGATTGCAGTTGTGGAATTGAATGCTTGAAGCTTTTCAATTCCCAGATTGTGATAACTGCATTATTCATGGCAGTTAGTCTGCCTGAATAAGGCCAAAAGGATTGAAAACATTAGGATGTAGATTGCATAGCAGATGCTTAGGGTAGAAATGTGACCGATTTTGAGAGTTTTGGGATTCACATGAGGATACGAGGTGTGTAGTCAACCTTTGTGCCACAGGTAATTTTCTTTCTCAGAAACTCTGGAAACACTGTGTGGTACAGCTAACTGATTTAGATCCACCAGACAGCCCAATTTTCAGGTAGTGCTAACTGTAGTATAGGTCGGTAAGATGTATTCTAGTGTTTTTGTACTTAGTAAAGCACAGGTTTAATCTACAGCCAGCAAGTGAAGAGGAAACTTCACATTTGGGTGCAAAAAGTATAATGCAGTTGTTGCATCTCAAGTATTCCGACATAAGTTGTTCTGTGTATGAAAGCTGCATGGTTTTTTTTTTGGTGACATTGAACTCAGGGCTTCCTCTTCTGCAGGCTTTATGATGTAGATTATGAAGTTTGAACAAGGTTGCAGGGTTGATAAGAGGGCAATGGAGAGCTAAGAAGTTCAGGAAGTGGTTTCTTTGCCAAACTATGTAATTAGTTGGACTTTTTTAAGAACACCAACACAATGCCTTCAAGCAAGTCCTTATGGGGTTTTGAGGTGGTGAAGTAAAGTAGTCTCCGAATGTGCATTAGTGCACCTATTTTGCACTTAATTTCAAATCCAAAGCCCAACAGAAATTTGCTAACATGTGCAACAATTGTAGAAGAAAACTCAACAAAATTTGTTTGTTAGTGACATACTTGTGATCATCACTTGGAACCATCCCTTGAACAATGAAGAGTACTCAATTTGCAAAAACTTATGAAAGTGCACAGACTCGAATTTACCTTCATGATGGTGAATCAATACAATTAATGGCATATTATTAGACCTTCAAGGCAAGAAACACCAAACCTAAATGAAACAATGCACATTCCAAATTCAAATGTTTGAATCAAACAAATCTTTGAGTAAATCAACTCAAAAGAGTAATCCTACACGTGGCCAAGCTTTCCAATAGAATGGACAGTTTGGAACCAGTTTCAGGTGAGTGAAAGGACATAACCAATTTCTTTGTTCCCTCAACAACTCATGATAGAACCCAATTCTTTTGTGAGTCAGATAGCCTATGCACACCACCAACTGGTGATGAGGTCTAGTAGATACTTGATCACATGTCAAACATGTCACACAATTGCACTCCTATAAAAGGACCCAAGTAACTGTTTTCTCTCAAAATAATAACTGGAGGTTTTATTTTAAAAATTAAACACTAATAACATTTTACTATTAGAAACTCCCACTTAAATTTGATTCATTAAATGTCAATATCTTTACCCATGTCTGCAACATTGGACATTGAGTCTGGGTGAATATTTGTATATTTTTGGTGGGATCTATAGCTAGAAATTTGATTTGTCAAATGGTGTAAGCCAACAATCCAAAAATAAATAAAAAATTACACTGTCACAAGGATTTAGGGTTTGTGAAAGAAAACTAGCATAAATATGTGAGGAAAGTGATTTATATCAGATCCTCCTCTTTGTAGAATGTTAGCACACAAATTGAAATTAAGTTGATTTTCACTATTGGTAGACTATAGATTTCATTATTTCAAAGTTTTGGTAAAAACCCCTACTACTCACAATTTCCAGGGGTGTTTTTTTTTTTTTTTTTTTTTTTTTTTTAACCCTTTTTTTATTTTGTGGAAGTGGTTGTTTCTTTAGAAGAGGTTTTACACAAAATTTGGTAATGGGCA
>Ga0116227_10003207_pt1 | contig 36614 bp, 30 predicted proteins | sample S1TSphgellanicum_FD_89693 | JGI IMG/M metagenome (GOLD analysis project Ga0116227, IMG submission 89693) | Host-associated microbial communities from peat moss isolated from Minnesota, USA - S1T2_Fb - Sphagnum magellanicum MG | ecosystem: Host-associated > Plants > Peat moss > Unclassified...
AAAGAAAACAAAAAAAAAAAAAAAAGAAGAGGAGAAGGGGGGGGGGGGGGAAGAGAGAAGGTGGTGGTGGGGTGGGGGGGGGGGGGAGGTGGAGAGAGAGAGTGGGGGATTTTTTGATAATAAATATAAATTCTTCTTCTCTCTCTCTCTTCTGTTCTGTTCTGTTCCCTCCCGCACCGAAAGTCTCTCACAACGATGGCAGGCAGCAATTCTTCCAGAAATGGAAGCAGAGAAGAAGAAGAAGAAGAAGCTGAGCTCCTGCCATCCACACCAGATATATACCATAGCCTTTGACCAAGGCCAAAACACAAGCTACAAATACAAGAAGATAGACTGAAAGGTTCTAGTAAAGAAAATTAACAATAAATCCAGAAATAGAAGAAAATCCTAATAAATTCATTTTTTAGTTTTTTTTTTTTTTTTTTGGCCTTTTTGGGTCAACAACTAGGTAATATATGACCAAGTAAAAATGATTTATTAACAATAAGTCTTTCATCAAATTTCTTCTTCTTTACCCACCTAGAAGAAAAAGAGAGAGAGAGAGAAAAAAAAGGAAAAAAAAAAAGTTAATAATAATAGCTTTTCAAACTTCAAAGGTCACTTCTAATAAGTGTTAATTATTCTTTCTCTATTAAATTTCTTTTAAATTTCTTCACCAAGAAGAGAGAACTTAGGAGAAGAAAAAGGAAAGAAAAAAAAAAGAGCCAAACTTCAATTGGTTTGTTGAACTTTGGTAAACAAACGTGATGATTTAGTGACCTCTTCACACCATAATTGGGATAATTTCTCCTTTTTTTTTAGGTTTCCATCTTGCTTTCATCCAATTTCTTTTCACAAATAGGAAAAAAAAAACCTAAATTTCATCCAATTCTTCTTCACAATTGGCAAAAAAAAAAAACCTAGATTTCATCCAATTTTTCTTCACCAATTGAAAAAAAACCTAGATTTCATCCTATTCTTTTTCACCAATTGGAAAAAAACAACCTTAGATTTCATCCAATGTTTTCTTCACCAATTGGAAAAACCAACCTTAGATTTCATCCTATTCTTCTTCACCAATTGGAAAAAACAACCTTAGATTTCATCCAATTTTTCTTCACCAATTGGAAAAAAAACCTTAGATTTCATCCAATTTTTCTTCACCAATTGGGAAAAACAACCTTAGATTTCATCCAATTTTTCTTCACCAATTGGATGAAAGCTTGGCTAGAAAGAAAGGAAGGAATGAAGGATTAGTTTGTCAACAACATATATATATATAGGTGACATAACTTAGAGTGACTACTTTACACCATAATAACCATACAATAAATTTCATCCAAATTCCTCCACCCCCCAAAGTGGGGTTGGATGTGGATGACAACAAGTGGGGGGCCAAGCCAAACCAAATTGGGAAAACATCATCCAAAGGTGGAAATCATCTTGAAATCATGGAACCAAAAAGAAGGGGACAACAACAATCATGTAGTTTTTGCTTTAGCCTTTCTCTCTCTCTCACACACACACACAATGTGCCCTATCTAATGTTGAATACCCATTTGAGTGTGAAGTGAGCTACTTCCACAAGCACAATCTCTTCTTTGCTTGTTTGAACTTCAAAAGCTTTGTTGTTGTTCATGTTGTTTTGTGTTTTTTTTGAGGTTGTTCAACAAAATGAAGAATTGTCATGTATGTTTTTGCATTGTGTTGTGAGCTTAATTAAATAAAATAAAATAAAATAATTTGCTACTATACATTTTAGGAAATTTTCATTCTTTTATGTATCAAAGCTTAGTAGTAGTAACTCAATTTTGTTTAGTCCTTGTCCAAGGGGTTTTCTTCTCAATAGTTTGTGGAATTAAAAAATATTTGGCAATTTTTTTTCCCAAAATTTGAGAAAGTTTTAAATCAAATTATTATTTTTAAAACTATGTATATAATTTTTAAAAAAAATTTTCAATTTTTTTTCCCATCATTAATACTCATTGAGTATCACGAGAATTTTGAAAATAAAAATAAAAATGTGCGTGATTTTTACACCGTGTAAAAGCACTAGGTGCACAAGCTTTACCGGATTCGACCCCATGCTTGGCTTCGTCTCATAGGGCCCTTATTTTAGGTAAATAAGCCCACCCCTTTGGACTTTTTTACCTTCAAAGCACATTCAAAACTCGGCTTCAACTCGGAAACTCTAGGGTAAACTCTAGGGTTTACCGATGGGTGGGATGGGGTCGTAGTAGTGGTAGTTTGCTTTGAAAATTGAGCATTTCCGAACAATGACGGAAGGAAGGAAGGAATGGTAGAGTAACCGTGTTGTTGGCCGTTTTGTCAACCCCGACCCATGATCATCCTTAGAACTTTGGAAAAGAAGGAAAAAAAGGCGAAATTTTTTGGCCGTGTTTTATAAATTATTACAAGCCGGGGCAATCGGTCAACCTATTTTGTTGTGGGCCCCCCCCCCCCCTTCCCCCCATAAGAAAATTTCCACTAATTTCAGGCATTTATTATACTCATATTCAGTTAGGGTTAGGGTTAGGGTCTGTGATCAGAATTTAGGGTTAGGGTTTGTGAGGAGAATGTAGTGTTTATGTGAAGTGGGTTTTCGTTCTTCAAGAGCTACTACAAGTTGTGATGTGGATGATGAGCCAGTTATCCCAACATGGTTTCCATGGGCAGAAGGGAAGTAGCATAAGGAAGCATGGACCAAGATCTCCTCAACATTTCATTCAATAATAGAACTGAAAGTTTGAAGCTGTCATTGAATTCAGTTCAATTTTGGTGTTTCAGTGAAGAGCTATATGCAGCCAGCTTTGCTTTGCTTTGCTGGTGAGAGACTTTGATTTTTGCTATTGAAACTGGTGAGACCCATTAGTCCAAACTATCTGCATTACCTTCATGGAAAATGGGTTTAGGGTTTGGGGTTTGGGGTTCAGTGCAATTGCTTTGAGAATGTGGCTTTTGTGTCCAGACACTTTATTGTTTTGTTTTGTTTTGCAAGCAATAGTGAGTTGCACTACAGAAAAAAAGGGTATTCCTAATTGTGGATGGCATTAGCGTGTAGTTGTTGTGTCTCATGATTGATGCACTTTCTTTGTTAAGAGCTTTCAGAGGGTGGGTATTTGTGTGAAGATTTAGGGTTTAGGCTTTATGCTTGTGGATGGTACTAGGGTAGTTGCTGTCCACTATGCTTGATGCACCTTTTTTTTAAAAGAGCTTTCGGAGATTGGGTGTTTGTGTGAAGATTTAGGGTTTAGGCTTAGGATTGCAGGCAAAATACTGGGTCACAATGGAAACTATGCAATTGTCCATCACTTTCTCTATGCAGAAGACATGCTTTTCTCATGTTGGTGTCTGGCTGGATCCAGTTTCAATTTGTTGGCGTAGTCTGAGAGGAATCACTGAGCTTGTTTGATTTGTATGTTACTCATAAAACAATTAGTTTCTTTTGGGAGAGTGAGTCTGGCTGGATCTGGTTACAATTTCCAAGAGGAGTCTGAAAATTCACAGAGCAAGCTTGCTTGATTGTGTGTCAGTGACAGTTGCTGTCCCTCCAGGGAGAGAGTAGGTAAATTTGGATCTATGATTTGCTGCTAATCCTACCATGCTACTTTGGCTTCCTGAAGAAATTCAAGAATTTAAAAGTAGCTTCGGTTGTCACTCATAGACATTTGTGCCAATTCATGTATACAGGATGTCTTACTTGTGTTGCAATCACATGAATGAATTCCTCAGGAGCAAGCTTGTGTTTCAATCACATGAATGAAGAATTCCTCAGGGGCAACAGGCTTCACATATCTTGTTGCTGCTTTTTTTTTCTTTCACAGCACCACAAATGATTGAATCTTGCCAGCAGCTGATTTGTAGCAAGATGCAAAAACCCAGTGGAGCTTTGAATCCTCCCAAAATGTTCAGCCAATTTTCTGCAAATTCCTGGTCACAACACATATGCAACATACATATCATTTGGAAGTGAACCCAAACAATCTCCATATATTTATCACAAATGTTTATGCATTTACGAAACAACAAAAACTTTAGGTACATTTCTCCATTCCCAAAACTTTGAAATCAAAGTTTTGCACATTGCAACCAAGAGGATTGAGACACCCGAAAACAAATTCAAACCCAACTCAAGGAAAAGAAAACACTTAGAATTCTCCAGAACTTTGGCACTTTGGCAGATTTGCTCACCTTCCAAAAACCAAAATATAATCTCAAAACACTTCTGAGCTTACAAAACCAAAGTCTTGGTTTTGTACACCCTGCTCAATGACAAAATGCAGATCAAAAAGCTTAACAACCCAAATGTTGGAAAATGCTTAATTCCCAAACCAACAAAGACAAAAATGCAGATCAAAATCTTGACAACCCAATATCTAGCTGGAAAAAGCTTGATTTCAAAATTCCCAAACCAAACAAACACAAAAATGCAGATCAAAATCTTGACAACCCAAAGCAGTGGGAAAAAACTTGATTTCAAATTCCTACACCAACAAAAGACAAATAATCAAAACCAATCTCCGCAGAATCAAGGCAGAGAAAAAAGGTTCAAAGATTCATTCTAGTCACATTAAGGTCTGAGGAGGCAGATTATGTCATTTTCTCGACTGCATTATATGACATTATCTTTCTAGCACGGATGATCATACACTCGTCATAGTCACCAAAATCTTTGTTGAACATGAATTCCTCTTAAAGTTTTCACAAGGTCAAGTTGGCCATACCCATAGGTAAAGTATCTTTGGCTTTGGTTTTCTCTAATTCCTAGTTTAGGGTTTAAGGATTTATGTGTAAAGGTAAAGAACCAGTCAAATTTTTTCTGCCTTCTTTTTATGTACACCTTCTTTTTCTTTGCCCTAACCCTAGCCGTTACTTTGCCTTACTTTCTTTTTGCGCGCACCTTTCTTCTTTCAGAGATAGTACAAGGCGTCTTCTTTTCTTTCTTTCTGCACACGCCTTTCTTCTTTTGGTGGATTGTATAAAACATCGTTTCTTTGCCTTCATTCAACGAGATTGAAGCTGGAACATCGCCATTGCTCAAGTTCATGTGTGTCACTTAGGTTTTTTATCTCTTACTACCAACCTTTTTCTCCTTCATTTTCTTTTTCAATTTTTCTCCCTCATCTTTTCTCTTCTTGGTTTCAGTTTTTTCAATTTGTTTTTCTCTATTTTCTTTTTTGAGTTTTTTTTTAAAAATTCTTTTGTTCATCTCCACATTTGCACTTGCTTATTTTTTTTTAGAGTGTTTTTGCAGCTTTCTTGCGACATTGATTTTTTTGATTTGTCATGCTTGTATGCATGGCCTCATACATGACGACTAGTTACAGGCATGTCAATTATGCCTTTTAGGGTTAATGTACATTTTTAGGATTAATGTACGTTCTTAGGTTATTGTACGTTATTAGGTGTTTTAAGGTTATGGCTTATTTAAGGTTTTAGCTTGTTGAAGGGCTATATAAAAGGTCAAGTTCTTCCTTTTTCTTATTAGTTTTTTTAGAATTCCTTTGTCAAGGAAAGTTTCTTCCATAGTTAAACTAGATTTCTAGATGCTTAGGACGATTATTACACGACCACCGTTTATATACAATACATTTTCATTCCTTCTTTGCAATTTAATACACGAGAATTTCATCGCAACCTCCTCTTGCGCATCTCTTTTTGGTTGATTTGTTTCTACCTTTGACTGGTTTTAGTTTTTTTGTTCATTAGAGTTTGCTATGGATTTACACCCTTATGACATCGTATGTCACGACATTACATGTCACGATAGATTTTTATTTTTATTTGCTTCTCATCACCATCTTCTCTGACACCTTCTATGTTCTTTTCCTATAACATGATTTATGCAACACATTTTATTTTTTTCTTATGTAATTTTTTAAACAATCTTCATTTTTTTAATTTAATTTTTTTCATTATAGTTTCCCCTTGTTTCTTGATTTCTTCCATTGTGTGAACTGAAGCACACTTTCTTCTTTTTGTTTATCATTCTTTAGGCACAATGTTTTTGAAAGCCTTCTTGGTTCTATTGGTTTTTTATTCCTCCATTTGATCTTTATTTGATTTTTGATTTTTGATTTTCCTTCTATGTTTTCCTTCCCTTACACTCTATATTCATCTTGTTATTTTTTTCTAAATTTTACAAGCATTCAAGCCGGTTTATTTTGTTATTCTGTTTTTCCTTTTCTTTTTTTCTTTGTTTCTAGCACTATTTTTTGTAAGAGTTTTTTTTATTTTTTATTTTTTTGTATTTTTGTACCAATTCCCAATGGTTAGCGTTTGTGGACCATCTTCGAAGGGAATTTGTCTTCGATCTCTGCTTGAAGAAGCTGTAATCAATTAACATTTTTTTTCATTCAACAATCTTGAACAACATCTTGAACAAGAAGCTTCTACGTCATATTCTTTATCTGTTTCCACACCTTTTGTTATGTTGTCTACACCTTTTGTTAATAGCAATGTTGATTTGTTGCGATCTAAAGATAAATATGACATTTATCTAAAATTGTCTGATTTTTCTAATTCTCTTCAAGTTTATGCCAAAAAAAATCATGTTGATGATGCTACAAATGCTAAACCTTCTAATGATGCAAATGCTGAAGCTTTTGATGTTACTGCTATTTCGTTTTTGTAATTCTATAACCCTACAATTTGTTTAAATATCAAAGATTTTCATATATGTGATTTCGATCCTTTTGATGATCATGTTTCTTTCGTTACTATTGTTTGCCATCAATCTCCTTATGATCCCAAGGATGATGTTTTTGCATCTATCTATGATTATATCCCTTGTTTTGATTCTTAGTTTTTCAATTATCCTGATGTTTCTGAGGTATGTCAGAGATCCCGCTTTCCAGAAGTTGATGATAAGGGATTGGAGAATGTGAACATGGGCGGTTGTAGATTCAACAAGCATGTTGGGATTTGGGCCAAAAATGCATTTGATGAATGGTGGTGGTTTTGTGGGTATGAAATAAACATGTCAATTGCAGATTTGTTAAAAAAGGAAGAGAGCGTATAAGATCTTGTAGACATGCTTTGCTTGTTTGTTCTTCAAGTTGCTAAAAAGGATGGCAACATGTACCTTTTGACCAAATATTTTTTCTTGACCTTACTTTTATTTTTCAAAAATTTTAATTTATTTTCTTTATCAATTTTTATATATTTTAGTTTATTGTTTATGTTTTTATGTTTTAATTTTTTTTCTAATTGTTTTTCTAATTTTTTTTTCTTTCATTCATGACAGCATTCAGGCATTGATGAGAAGAATTGGCAAATTGATTAAGCAAAGGTAGAACCAAAGGATTGTTGAAATTATTGTCACCCCAACAGTCCCTTTCAACATTTTTATCGATGTCAAGTACAGTCATGTGAAAATTGTGGGTGATGAAACAATTTTGTGAACATTGAATGTAGGTTTTGGGAAGTCCTTAAAAAAGTTTGATGTGCTTTGTATCAAAGAAAAACATGCCATGCTTTCAAGCGGTTTGTTAGCCCACATCTCCTTATGGTTTTAATATCAAGTTTAGGTATTTTTGTATTCACAATTTTTTCATCCGTGACTGCTTTGAACTTTAGAATGTGGAGTTTGAAGAATTTGCTTTGGTTCAACTACCTACGAGTTTGGTATTAAGGTTTTGTTAGGGGGTTTCAAAAAATTGGTGCATCAATGTGACCAGATGTTCTACAAACTGACATGGCCTGCTGTTGATTGTCCCATCTCGGATGTCATTTCAACATTCAAAGAATTTGCATGCCGATGTCCTATTGTTTAGTTTAAGTCAAGTTTTCATCTTTTTTTTTTCTATCCACGATCTAAATGGAAGAAAGTCGATGACATCTAGTTTACAACTTCTCTGATCGATTGTTAATAAGCTTTGGTTGATTGTCAACCATTTGATTTCTGATTTTCCCATTTTCAAAAAGAAATTTGTTTATCAAAATTGGGCGACTTGTCAACATTACTCATATGGAAGAGATGCTTGTTCCACACAAGTAGGGAATGGAAGTGATGGGCCATTGTGACCCCCATTTTGTATGGGAAATTAGCTCTTGTTTTTATTTTTTATTTTTTGGGTTTTTGTTGTTCCATTTTTTGATCATTTTCAATTTCTAATTTTCTTTGTTTCCATATATATCATTTTACTTCTTGATTTTTTAATTTATTTTCCTTTCTTACATTTAAATTAATTTTTTAATTTTTTATTGTTTTTTTCCTTGCAAGTACAATCAAGTTGATAAGCATTTGAGAGATTATGCTTTACAATGCATAATGAGCGGAGAACTCAAAAGCAATCACTTGCTTAGTTATGATGAAGCTTTTAAAGAGAAGAAAGATGCCTTTGATAAAAGAAAAGGTTTTTTTTTCCTAGATTTTAGGGTTTTTGTTCTTTTGTTTTTGCTTTTTGACTTTTTTTGTATTTTTCTAGTTGTAAGAGTTTTATGAAAGTTTGATTGATTTATTGCTGCCTTTAAGAGGTTGTGCTACCGATGGTGTTTTTTCACATATGGGAATTGGTGGTGAATTCTGTCATTTTTAGATTTTTATTTTTATTTTTTATCATTGCTTTCTAAATTGTTTTTATTTTGTAGAGGTTTTTGAAAATGTTGAAAATCTAACTCCTTCTCATTTTGTTAATGCTTTTGATGGGAATGATGTTCTTGTTAATGGTATTTTACCGAATGTTGGTCACGATGTTTCTATTACTTGAAAGGATCTTCTTGATGGTGCATTGCCTCAATATTTACTTGATGGTCCTTCTTTTTTTGGTGTTGTGTCACATGTTACTGCTGTTGATAGTGTCCTTACACAACAAGTTTTGGTTTTTATTGGTTTTGATGTCCTGGTCTTAAATTCTCATGTGAAGATTTATGACAATGAGTTTTTGAATCGCATGTTTGATCTTGAACTTCCAAAGTTTCGAGCAGATTTGGAAAGGATCTATGGTCGACAACCACTTGAACTTATCAATGTCAACACTACTTCCATGAATGTGTTTAGCAATTTACAAAATTGCCCAATAACAATCAATGTTGTTGATCCAAGGGCAATCCTTGGTGTGGTGGTAGATGTGGCAACAATGCCAAAAGTATTTTTTATTTTAACCTTTTTTTCCATGTTAATTTTAATAGTTATTAGTTAATTATTTTTTCCTTTTTATCACATCCATTTCTATCTTTTCTTTTTATTTTAAAATTCTTGTTTCAGAGCCTTTGATTTCAATTTTTGATCATCATGGCTTGGGGGCAGACATAATTCAATTCAACTTTGTATTTCATATCTTCAAGGTAATTATGCTATTTCATTTATTTCAGATTGTTTTCGTTTTGTATATTTATTTTCATGGACTAATAAGTCATTTGTTGGTTTTGATGCAAAGCTGACAAAATTTTGTTTTGGAAAGCTTTTGATTCATTATTTTTTATTATTTTTCCAACAATAGGTGCAAAATAAAGGTATAATTGGTTTTTCATTTTTTTATTTTCTTATAATTATGATTCTAGATTTCCAAGTTTTCTTTTTTTTTCCCCTCCTTGCTTTACAATTTAAAAAAAAAATCGTAATGCAAGACCTATGTTTTGCAACTTGAATTTTACTTGTATCCTGCATGGAGATGTGGGGAGCTTGAACTTGACTTGGATGCTACAATTCAAGATGTTGCTAGTTGATTGAACTTTATTTCGATGTTGCAATTTGAGATGTTGTGGGTTTTGTTGTTTGGAGTTGCTTGAACTTTATTTTGATGTTGCAATTTGAGATGTTGTGGGTTTTGTTGTTTGGAGTTGATTGAGTTACATATTCAATTTTTGTACATTTACAACATCTTCATTTGCAAATTGTTGGACTTGGATTTGTGTTTCATGTTCATTTTCAGAGTTCAAACATTTACATATTCAGATTTTTGCACTTTGAGATACACTAGGATTCAGTTGTTTTTGTTTTTTCATTATCTTGGAATCTATTGTTGGAATTGGAATTTGGTTTTGGAATCGTTTGTTGAGGTTGAATTTCAAATTCAAGAGATTTTGAAAATTTGTATTTAAAATGAGTTAAAAAGAAGATAAGAAAAATAAATGAATTTTAAAAAAAAATTAAAGAAAAGAAATATGAAGTAAGTAAAAGAAAAGAAAAAAGATAGAGAAAAGAAAAAAATTGAAAAAAATGAAAAAAAAAAAAAAAAACCTTCCAGATTTTGGAAGGTACATTTGACAAAAACTGTAAAATTAGGGCAGGTAAGCACCCTAAACATACAAAGAAAAAATTCGACCGATTCTTTACATTAAAAAAAATACAAAGAAAAAATTCAACCTGTTCTTTACATGAATGTAAGGGCTAACCCTAAAACTTCTAAAACCCCGTTCACATTATAAAAGAGATGATGGGAAAGAAAAAAAAAGCCTAATCACTAAATAATTTGCAAGGGGTTTTTGGTTGATCAAGCTAATTTCACATTCAAGGTGAATGACAATGTCTACCTAGTGACAATATAAATATGAAAACTAATAATAATAATAATAGCTAAACTTGTCACCCAAAACCCTAAAATATGTAGATCAGATTGCATCCATCATCCATCCACATGTTTGTTTACATACATACATACATACATACATATATACATACATATGTGTAAGTGACATAGGGTGGGTTTGGGTGAGATTTTTAGTATAAATTTTATTGTATAATTATACTCCTCCTTACAAACAAGAAGAGTCAATAATAAATTAAGCACTCTGAGGAGGAGGGTGCAGCTAACTCAGGCTCTGTTTCCAAGGGACATGGGTTATCAAATCTCCTTTTTGAAGATCTCTCTGGGTTGGTTGGCACTGAGGAAGGTGAGGTGAGGGGAGGAGGGGAGGGGAGGGGAGGGGAGGCCAATGAGGCCAAGTATCCCAAAACCCTAACCCTAAAACTTAAGCTTGAACACTTGCCCAATATCCTAAACTTGCAACCATTCATGTACTATATACCAGCCAAAATCCAGCCTTAGACACACTAATAATACCAATACTAGGCTGATATGAAATGCTATGCTGAAAGAAGATTCAATAGTATGTTCAAAAGTTGATCCTAAACCCTAAACCCTAAACCCCACCCAACACTGGTCCAACACAGTATTGGGCAGTTCTTTTGATTTTTTTCAATAATGCTTTAGGTTATAGATTAAAAACCTGGAGGGCAATTCGGTCGGGGTTCATCCATCCACAAACCGAGTCATATTGGGCTTCTAATGGATGGTAAGCTGATGGTTGTTGCCACGAAAATGGCAATCATCAACCAAAAAAATGATGGAAATTTTTTTTTTGGGATGATCATCCGTAACAATTCAGACATCCATCTCTAATTTTTACTAGGTACCCAATGAAGAAAACGTTGAGTTTCCCTTCAAATTTCACAAGCCTTTCCATTTGACATAGCTATTGATCCAACAAGATCAATATATTGTTGATAGATTGATATCCCCCAACAACAAACCAACCAACCAACCAACCAAAACAAGGGGTGTGTCAACATTGTGGCCTCGCTATTTACATTAAAAAGGTATCTTAAGGCAAAACAAGGATTATGGAAACTCAAATATTTCACCATGCAAAAATATACCTAATCTTCACAAAAAGAAAAACCCACTAATAGAAACCAAAATCCTTCAAGATATATTATAATAACTCTATAATAACTAAATCTCAAGTTTCAACACAAGCCAAAATATCATCTTTCACAAAATCCTCATATAATAATAAAAATAGACCTATTATTATTATTACCTAGGGGCCAAAATCCCTGAAGCTTACTATAATGAATCTCAACACAATATCCTTGCCTGAGTAGGCCAGGCCAACAACAAAAGGCCCAAGTATATAGGCTAGTTGGCTGACACCAAATAGTAAGAATATAAGGAGAAGAATCTCTTGGACAACTCCAAAGGCACATTTCCCAAAGGGATTGTGGAACTCAATGTCTAATTTTTTAATGTTTAAAGTTGAAACTAAGGTGGTGGTGGTGGTGATCTTCTTGTGAGGGTGAGTGCTTTTATGCACAAAAGTAAAACTTTTGCAAAAGCATATGAGAGCTTTTGTCAGGCTCATTGGGGAAATCAAAGTGTCTCTACCCAAGGTGGACCTACAAACCATGGTCCTTCAACCCTACCCTAGTTTTTAGGTTCTAGGTCCTATGTATAAGTAGTTCTAAAGTTTTGAAGTCATGGGTCTTCTTAGGCTTAAGCTTTAATATGTAAGGCATACTCAATGGTAACAATTAAATGGGTTTTTTACACAAATATGTTGTGATGTTCCTTAGCTTGTTTCCTATGTTGAATACATGCCCAATTACGACCCATGAAGGTGGAAACCATTGTTGGGTAACTATTATTCCTTGTGTTCTTTTTCATTGTTCCTTTTTAAGAATATGTTGGGGAATGCTTTGGGAATTTAATAGAAAAAAACCATAGAGGACCATGGGAACCTTTTGAAAACATGATGGGAACACTTTGAGAACACCCAAAATCTAAATTTTTAAAAAAATTATTAAGAAATAAACTTTCAAACCAGCCACAAGAAGAAGCCAAAATTGGCCCTAGTCTAAACCCAAATTCAAGAGTTCTTATAAAAGGACATGTGAAACATGGAAGCATAAAATTTAGGGTTGAACCTTAAACCCTAAATGTAGGTTTCTATTTAGGTTTCAAGCTTTTAATTTCTAGGAAAATTTGATGTGGCCACAAAAACCTATATATTTAGGTTGCAAATTTTTTAAATTCTCAATTTTAGAGATCTAGGATTAAGGGCTTACCTACTTTAGGGGGCAAGCATCATGCAATCCTTTTCTTTATTGGTTGTGAGTGCACACCTAAAGCTCAATGGATTTACATTGATTGACACTATCTTTAATGGTTCCCAATGTGTTGGTGGAAGGGCTTCTTCCCTAATTTCTCACCTATATACACCAGCCTACATACATGCCCACACTTTTGAGGAAATAACACGAGACAAACTATGATGCTAAATTGAAGAATTCATGCTTAATTGTATCATAGTTGCGGAACTTGGGTAATGGCAACAACAACAACAACTTGTGCAACTAATATTACGACTACCATTAATTTTTACTACTATTATTGTAAGGTTGGTGGTGATGATATGGTCATACTATGGCCACCACACTAAACCCTATTAGAACTCCCACCCAAAAGTAGACAAACCTTTGGGTAGGTTTAAAATAGTGATATATATATATATATAATAGGATGTTTGCAAATCTTGTACTAGTATGACAATTTTTTGAGCTTGGAAGAAGTTGTTGTTGTTGTTGTGGTCCCACTAAGTTGTTTTACATTCCTTAAAATGGGTGACCATGATAATAATAGATATCATATGACACACTTTCTAGAGAGAATCTATCTCTTCAAAAGGAGACAATAGCTTTGCCATAAGGAAGAGGCTTTTGGTCACAAGAGCTCTTATCAAAGTATATAAATAAATATAAATATATATATACATACACACACACATATATAGCAATATATAAATATATATGGAAATATATATAGAGATGGTGATCATATATATATATATATATATATAGGTTTTGATTTTGTGGAGCTTATGGTCATATTAAAAATAAGGAGTACTTGAATTTCTGAATTTGCTTTGTACTTTGTCTTGACTTCCCATTGGCCCCACCCTCACATCTGGCCTTTCAAGGTGATGTTTTTTTCCATTGCAACCTGACTCTTAAAGATTTTGTAAGGCAAATAGCCCACCAGCAGCACATCATCATCCATTGGAAGCCTCTTATGACTTAGTTGTAGATGAAACCCCAAATGAGTTGATGTGGGTTCAAGCTTTGGAGGGGGTACCTTACATTGCACCATCCAGCTATTGGATGTCCCATATGACTCAATTGTGGATAAACCCCAAAGGAATTGACATGGGTGGTGGGTTAATTTATTCTACACTATCTATCTATCTATCCATCCATCTCTCCATTCATCCATTGCAAGCCTTTTGTGACTCACTTGTGGATGAACCTCAAATGAGTGGACATGGGTTCCATCTTTGGTAGGGTAACTTAACTCCAGCCCAACATACCCAACTTCTTTTTAAGGGATTGATCATCTCATGATCTTACTATAACCAAGTTGGTTGTTATATAGGTAACAAACAACATTTAAAAATAAAAATAAAAATTTGGGACATTTTTTCATTTTTTTCAACAAAAAATGAAAATTTTGAAAAAATGTGTAAGATTGACTATTTTTTCTTTTTAAAGAAAAGCACAAGTCTTTTTATATTAAAAAATTAATTAAAAAAAAAAACCTGGTGATGACATGTTCTTATCATAGCAAATATTTATTAGTTTAAATATTTGGGAATTAAATTGATGTTTATTACTTAGGGTGTAATTAGAATTTCTATGTCACACCTTTATCAAGGCATTTTTTTGGACATGTTTTCAGCAAAAAGCTGAACATATATGCACATTTACATTAGTGTCAACTTATCATGTTATAGTAGATTATCAAAAATGTGTTTCCAACACCAAATAGTGTGATAAGTAAGACATGTGGGATGGATGCCTAACTAATGGCCAACTAATAAACATGTTTGTTTAATTGCAAATAAGGGAAGTCTTGAAAGGTAAACAATTGCAAATGAAAATGGAAAACTTGGATATTATTGTGTGGAAAATTTTGGCAAAAATAAATAAAAAATTAAAAAATAATTAAAAAATAATAATATATAAGACCAACAAAAATGATAGATGGGCTTTCAATCCTAACAACTACCTAGTGGAGAAAACCAAAATATGATGTTAAAACATTTTATTTTAAAAAGCCAAATAAAAATAAAGTTAATTATGAAACCATATCTAAACCGGGTATAAATAAATAAATAAATAAATAAATATTTAAAAAAAAGAAGAAAAAAAAGCCTAGAACAAGCTTGAAAGAGTTTGTGAAAAATAAATAATGTAAAAGTAATACCCATTAAATTGTGTGAAGCAAAGTTGACAAAAAAAAGGTTTCTAATCATTTAAAATATCAAAATAAACATCGCCATTATGTTACCATCAAAACCCATTTTATAGCCATCTTCTTACATGAGCTAACAACCCAAAGGAAGGAAGAACAACTCATGTAGTACCACTTGTTGTTTTGTTGTGTAAACATTGGAGAATTGTTGCAATTGTTTCAAAGTATTAGGAATTCAAAGGGTTAAAGGTTATATTATTGTTTTCAATAGCCACAACATACTAGATGCTAATCATATGTTGATAAAAATGGCAATCGTGGGATTTATAGTGACGTTATTTTAGAAAAGGATTATATGTCTTTTCGCCCAAAAAATTAATTTTTCATATAAAGAAAAATTTGAGCAATTTTTTGAGAAAAAAATTATAATAAATATTTATAATTGTGTTCAAGTATATGACATGTGTTCTTATTTGTAATTTTAAAATAAATATGAAAATTTGAAAATGTGCCTTGATTCTTCATAAATTCAATATTTCGTCTTTCAAAATGATAACATAATCAAATGACAAAAAAATTATCACCTTTCATTTTGATTCATCAAATCTCATATAATTTCCAAAATAAAAATAAGTCCAAAAAAATAAAATCAGGTAATTTTTTTCTTACAGTAGTAATACAGTAAAAAGATGAAAAGTTTCACTTTGGGGGTGGGGGGGGGGGCGTGGGGATAGTTTAACGGGTGGAGATTCAGAAGGCTGCCCGGTGTTATCACGGGTCCAGTCGGTAAAGAGGGGACTGACGGAAGGCTCGCTCGCATGTTGGGAACAGGACGTCGTCGCGCGGACGCAAGAGGAGCTTCCGCGCACGCGAGAGACGACGCGCCGAATTCCGGGCACAAGACCGGTGCTGAAAATTTTTATTCTATTTTGAATCTGCCAATTGATCTGCGGGCGTCTTTGAAGAAATTTCGTGATGGGCGATTTTTTTTTGTTTTTTTTAATTTGGCAACGGGTGGAAAATTGTTTTTGAAGAAAAATGATGCAGCGAGTAGCGTGAGGAAGCAGCTGGTCTGATCTGGTCTGGTCGAGTCGAGCCGGACGTGCATGATCGTCCTTTTTGCAAAGGACTGACTGAGTCACCATCGCCGATAACTTTCTTGGATTGTGGTTTTTTTTGCTGCTGGGAAGCAATCAATCAGCAAGGAACAGTTTTTTGTCGGTTTTGTTTTGTTTTGTTTTGTTTTGTTTTTTTTTTTTCTGGTTTTCTGGTTTTGTTCTTTTGTTTTTTGGGGTCAGAGCTGTTTTGGATCAGTGTCAGTCTCTCTCGAGATACGTGCTTGCAACTGTCGAAATCTCCGGCGATGAACCAAATTCCAGGAGCTGCAGGAGATCGACGGATCTGCCACTTGTACTGTAATTCGAGATGCACAGAATCCATGTCGTGAACCCTGATCATTTCTCCTCTTGTTCTTGATCGCGAACTTCCTTTTCGGCGGGGAGAGAGAGAGAGAGATCGGCGGAAGCTGTGAATTTTCTGTTATAGCTTTGTGAAGCTTGATCAAGCCGGTTTGAGCTTCGCGTCTGATTCTTGTTGCAGGAAGCTCAAACCTTGGCGGATTCCTGTGTGAAGAGGCTTGGTGATCACGCCGGTTTGAGCTTCGCGGATGATTCTCGTTGCGGGAAGCTCAAACCTTGGCGGATTACTGTGTGAAGGCTTGGAGTAGTAAGGATTACGACTACAAGAGCCTGAGATTAGCGCGCGTGCGGGTCGACCCATGAGGAGCAGGGAGCTGCGCGCAGGAGACCCGTGAGAATCCGAACTCCTTTGACGACGCGACGTTGCGGAAGAAATGGCATACCGCGGGGCCATCGCTCATGGGGTTGCTGCAGAGGAAGAATCGACAACACCAGGGACGTATATGGGAAGTCGATCAGGCCGTCGTCCGCATCTCATGTCGTCGTTGTCGTCGCCAACAGCAGTTCCAGCTGCAGCTGATGCAGCACGCGGCTACTACTACTCCTCCTCCTTCTCCTCCTCCCCAGCAGCTTCAGGTCCGGTGGCAGAGCTTCAAAACAAGCTAGACTCTCTGGATCTCAGCAGAGGCGCTCCTAAGCAAAGTAGTCGAAGCTCCAAGCTGTCGCAGGTCAGTACAATCTCTATGCATTCGCGCACGATCCATCTTCTGTGCACGTCTGCATACTAGAATAACTGAAGTTGTAGTTCTTGTGGAAGAAGAAGAAGAAGAAGAAGAAGAAGAGTGCGTGCAGAGTGCAAATCCCTTGAATCTCTTGTCTGAGTACTACTACTAGTCATGTCGCGACCAAAATTTGCATGAGGAGCTTACCTGAATGCGTTGCTGCTGCCGCGAACTGTATGTATGTGTGTGTGTGTGGGTGTGGGCATGAGACTAGCCCCGGGAGCAGCAGCTTGTGATGGATATTCACGGCAACGTAGAGGCGATTGCAGCAACAGCAGATTCCACCACTATGCAGCAGCAGCAGCAAGAATCTGAAGAGGTGACTAGGTCTACTACCCAGCAAGATGCAAGCTGGGTGTACATGTTATCTCCACCACGCTCACAAATCCCTAGGTACAATCCTCCACAAGCAGAAGCAGAAGCAGCAGCAGCAGCAGAAGCCCGCCAAGACCAAGGTGATGGTGATGGCGGTGTCAGTCATGGTGGCAGCAGCAGCAGTCTGCGAATGCTGCAGCCAACCTCTACTCTGTTGTCATCTGCTGCAGAGTATGGAAATGGTGCAACATCGATCAGCTCCTCAACATCGCCTAGTGATGCATCAACCTCATCAGCTGCAGCACTGCAGCAGCACAACAACATGCTAAGCAGCAATGGCGGTGGTCATGCACCCGGTGTTGTTGCCAATGGATCTTCCTCAGCAGCAGCACTACTGACCAAGAATGGAATTTACCACAGTGCCAGACATCATCAACATGGGATGCAACAGCAAGCCATGCGAAATGGCAACAACAACAACGACAACGGCAGCAATCAGCTCTCAAACCCATCGACATCTGGCTCACTCACTCCTCACATGTAGGTGGTTTTCATGAACCTTTTCTCTAGTACTATGTTCCCAGCCACTTCCAACAGTTTTCTCCATCTCTAAGTTCTTTTCCACACATGCAGCAACTGTTGTGGCTGGTTCTTTTGCTTATTTTTCTTCTTCAGCAGTTTCTCCAAGCTCTTCCTCCTACAGATGTGACTACTGTTGCTCGCTTCTTCTTTGCACATTTTTCTTCATTCTTCAACAGTTTTTCTCAAGCTTGAAGCTCCTTCTACAGATGCAACTACTATTGCTGACTCTCTGCACATTTTTCCTCTTCTTCAGTATAATTCTCCTTCTTCAAGGTCTCTCCTACAGATAGATGCAAACTACTGTGGCTGGTTCTTTGCACAACTTTTCTTCTTTAACAGGAATCTGCATCTCTAAGCTCCTCTTACAGACTACAACTGTAAGCTGCTCTTCTTCTTCTTTGTCTTTTTTTCACAATTTTTCTTCAACAATTTCAGAGGTGGATCATGCAGCAACAGGAGGGAGCATCAGAGATCATCATACCGTGAAACAGAATTGCAGCAACAATCACAAAGTGAAGAGGGACAAGAACAAGGCTTCTTCTCGTCTGAGATGCCCACAGAGACAAACAACATTTTCACCAACAATCAACAGGTTGGTCTAAGTGTAGAAACAAATTTGTTCACAAAATCTCTTAGCAAATTCTTCACAAAATTTCTTGACTAATTCTTCGAAATTTCAAGCACAGTATTTGTATCAACCACTCTTCCCACATTGCACCCCAAAAAAACAAATGGGTGGTGGTGAAAATGCTGCGAAATGCGAGATTTGTGATTTCAGTCTCAGTTTATGTTACATGATATTCAGACATGAAAAAAACTCACAACAAACAAAACTGCAAGTTTTGCTAGGATCTGGATCAATATGCGCTCTGAAATTTTAAAAAAAGCTTGCTGCCTCTTGCAAATTGCTGCCCACCCAGGACATGATGGTGATGAATTCAAGGATCTCAGATGATGACGATGATGTCAGTGCCCAGTTACGCAAACGACTCACAGAAGCTTCAATCAAGGCACGAACAAAAATTCCTGCAAAATCCCCATCCCAAATCCTGCTTCTTCTGTTGCACTAACTACCCTAAACCCTAATGATATTCCACTCCTCTCTCTGTCTTCTCTCTCCATTTTTGGTTTGGTTGGGTGATGAGGAGAACCCATTGACGGGTTTTTGTTTTCTTATCTGATTTCTTTTTTTAGGGTTAAGTTGTGCAATTGGCATGTGCAGGAGGCGCAACTCATCAGTGAGAAAAGAATACTAGAGCTACGGGTTGCAGAGCTGCGACTGGTATGATTTGATTTCTACTACCAGGCTTCTTCAAGTCTATTTACTGCATACATAAATCACACCAGCAGACTGTTCTTCAACATATTCTTCCGATGATTTCATAATCTCCTCTTATTAAACTTGTCCCGAGTGAGTTACTATGACTTAATAACAATCGGTGTTGGTTTTGTGAATGACAGGCATATGATCAGATGCAACAAGCACTTGTAGATGCAGCTTCGAAAGCTTTGTCATACCGGCAAGATATCCTTGAAGAAAACATCCGCTTAACATATGCTGTTCAGGTTGAGAGTTTGAATAAAAAAAATTTAAAATCCCAATTCATCATCATCTTGATTTTTGCCAGGCTAAATCATGAGGCTTTGAGATTCTCTTGAGCCGTTTTAAATGCCAGGCTTATTCATGGTTACAAATTTTGTTGTTGGGTTGTTGTTTGTGTTGAGCTTTGATAAACCTTGAGCTTGCACTGGGTCATGCCAGAAATTTTTTGTACACTGAAGAATGGGTGTGGGTGGTTGGTTCCTGGCTGTGGGGTGTGTGTGATATAGTTGGCAGAGCAAGATAGGATGACGTATGTTCAGTCATTGATGCCACTCTTGACTGAGTTTGAATTGCAACCACCTGTCTTGGATGCCCATTCCATGGTTAGCTATATCAAGGTTAGTTTCATAACAATTTCTTTTTGCTGATCAGAGAGTCGAAGATATCTGACCAGCCAGCGGCACCACCCAGAGGTGCAAATAGATGCTTCTGAATCATTTGCATCAAATGTGCTTTTGAATTTTCTTGGATTTCCAACACAAATTGTCTTTGAAACTCCTGTTTCTCACTCCAGCTGAAAACATTTGAATGGGGTAAGTAAAGTCGTGGGAGTGATTTTGCATTCAGACTACAGCTTTGCATTCGATGACAATTCCCTTCCAATTATCCAATTCCTTTAGCAATTGGTGATAGGAAGGAAGGCGCTCTGATATGAACTTTGTTGTGGGAAAATTATGGTTTAAATCTGTGCAGATACTGGTACAGAGATTGCGTTCTGAGTTGGAGCTGTACAAGGTCTTGGGTTTCACTCATTGCAGCTCTTCTGTTTAATTTTTTTGAGTGCCCAATTTTTTCTTCAGCTCCTCCTCTATTTCTCGCTCCAATGCCTGCAAGTGAAAGAAAGACTTGGAACCAAAATACCATAAAAGAAAAAAATTGCTCAGACATGAAGGAAATTGTATGAATGTAATTTACAAGGAAAAAAATTTCATGGATGCAGGCAAAGGTGAAGGACTCTGAGTACTACACACCATATCAGCCTTCCTTTCAGCCTCCCCGACACTATACTCCTCCGACCCAATCACCTCCATTTCAAGTACTAACAAATTTCACCAAATTAGTTTGGTCCATTCTAAAGCCAAAACAACACAGTCTAGTGTTCTTCTGTAGTTTTGTCAGACCAAAAAAATATTTAAAAAATTAAATTAAATTAGATTAAATTCATATGCAAATACACATTTCCATTGTGAACCAAAAAACTGTAAATTTTCCGTGACACTTTTGCTGTGCATATGTATTAGAGAACCGAGAAAAATCAAAGGAACAACACTTGAAGTTTTTGCCTGTACTAGTAGTGACTTACTCAAGAGTCTAGAACTTGAAATGTGGGTTTTTTGTCCATAAGATGTTTGCAGGTACTAACACCATTTGAGAAAATTCAAGACACTGCAATGTACTAAACAAGACCTTTTTTTTGTGATCAGGGGAATGGGTTTGAGATAGTACCCTCGTTTTCACTACAACCAAAGTCACCAACTCCAAAACAAGAGGCAGAAGTGTATTGGGAACGAGGCGCTTCTTCCTCTCCTCACAAGGATGGACCAATTGGGAACAACAACAACAACAACAATAATCTACTACACAAGGACTTCATTCATCAAGAGTGAGTTGCTCCAAAATCCCATTATTATTCTCCATCAATTGTGTCAGTCAATCCATTTGCAAAAAGCTCGTTATCAAAAAAAAAAAAAAACAAACAGAAATAACTGAAATTGCCAATAGTTTGAAAGTATCAAAGACTTTGAATGTGGTGGATCTTCAAATTGAGCTGTTTGAAATTTGTGATAGAGAGAACCAACAGACCTCTCTCAGGAAGATGCGCTACCAAAAAAAAAAAAACACTGGTTACAATGTTCACTTTTCCTTCCTTTTGTATATATATGATATACTGTATAGCATCTAACTTGAGGAAATGACCATCGGGGTGATGACTGGTTGGTTCACAAAACAGACAACACCAAAACTCACGAGCACTTGTTCCACATGAGTCAATGGGTGGCCAGACAACAGCAGCAGCAGCAGCAGAGCGTTTTTTCAGTGATCCCGAGGGCAATGAGCTACCACTTCCGAGTAACCAGGAGCAAGACTCTGAATTCAATAGATTCAATCCTGGTCCCCAGCTGCATACTCTGGCTGAAGAATTAGAACCCACATCCTTAAGCATTCAAGAAGGTAAATTACATCATCTTTGATGACCAAATTGATGATGCTTAATGTTGTTGTTGTTGTTACATGTGTCCATCTTGAGATTTTTTTGTATACTTTTCACATCATCATGAGATTGATATCAAATTTGTGGCTTGACTGACATTGGGTTGTGAGGTTTTTGGGTTTTGGCAGAAGGTGGTGATCCTTTACCAGGAATCGAGGGCTTAACAATAGTGGGTGATGCTGTTTTGGGTGGCCGATTGACCGCATGTGGTCACTCTGTTAATGGCACCTCTCTTTGCATCTTCCAGGTTCTTATTTTCAACAGACCACCAACCTGAACTTTTTTAGCAGCAAAAAAAAACATTAAAATTCTGTAACTGTTGTGTTTGAGAAAATGAGCACCTTTGTGCACTGGAAAAAAAATTAAAATTAAATAAAAATTTAAAAAAAACACAAGTGAAAAATAATATTAATATTTTTAATTAATTAAATAATTAATTAAATTAGAAAAAAAGAAATCTGACTTTGGGTGGTTTGGATCATTGGGTTTGTTGCTATTGGACTTGTAGTGGATTCGGGAACTACCAAATGGCAATCGAATTATCATTGATGGTAACTTGTTTGCTAATCCTTGGGTAGTAGTGTAAGCAGTGATTTTTATTTTTATTTTTATTTTTGGGGGACAAATTTTTTTGTCATTTTTTAAACCCCAAAAAAATTTGGGGAAAAATTGTGAAAAATTGTGCTTTTGTATTGTAAATTCAACTAATTTTATAAAATTATATACTAAGATACATATTTAATTTCTAAATTCAATACTAATCAAAGAAGAAGATGATAATTTTTTTTTTTTTTCTTTTTTTGGGTAAATGACAGGAGCAGGACAACCAGAGTATATGATCACCGCGGATGATTGTGAGAGCAAAGTGATGATCAATTGTGTACCTATGGATGAGCATAATCGCCAAGTAAAAACCCTAAAACCAAAAAAAAAAAAACCCTAATTTATCTTTGTTGCAAATCGGTATAGTGTAAATGTGAAGCTTGATAATAAACATCACCCAATACCCATCCGGTATACTGAAGAGAAAAAAAATGTGTGAATATATCCATTGAGTCAAAGGGAAGCTGGAAAATCGATATTATATTCAAAAATAGGGTTCAATTCATTTTTAAATTTGATATTATAATATTCAAAAAAGGGTTCAATTTTTTTAATTTATTATTGCATATTACAATAATTTGAGAGGGTTTGAAATGGTTTTCGATGTGCAGGGAGAGGTAGTGACGGTGGTGGCAAATGATGGAAAATCGATATCTCAAGGTCTGTTTGAGATCCGCCTTTTAACAATTGAGAAATTATATATTGCAAAAAATGAAAAAACCCTAAACTCAAAAAATTAAAACTTAAATTAAAACTAAAAATTAAAATCAGGTCCATAAACCCTAAACCCTAAACCCATCAAATTTGATCAAAGCATGTTGGGTTTTTTTTGGTGCCATGTTTGCAGATCCAATGATGAAAGATCAAATTGACAACTACATTGCAAACAATTATGCATCATTTGATGTGCAATTTCAGGTCCATATTCTATATACACTTAAAGCCTTCTCTTATTCACACTTGCATTGTGTTTTACTAAAAAAAAGGTTTGCACGTGATTGAAATTTTTGTGCATGAAATTGAATTTACCCAAAATCACAACAAGTTGGTTGGTGAGTAATAAGTAGACGATTGGCATAACCTTTTTTAGGGTTTAGGGTTTAGGGTTTAGGGTTTAATATAACACAATAAATGCATTTCTCCTTTCAGGAAGGGACATCTGAGGAATCACAAGAGCTTGCCACATTGGTTCTTCGTCGTTCTACATACGAGTTACGCCGAAATGGCTCACGACAAGTTATTAGCGAAAAATATGCAATTGATGTGTTTGTATGTTGTTGCACAACTTCCCCTTCCCCTAAACCCATTGACTTCCCGTCTTTTAATTTTTCCTCTTCTTTTCTAAGAGCAATATTCAAGGATATAAAGTGCCCTCCAAATGCATTGAGGAATTTCTCCATGTGCTTCAAGATGAGTGTTTTTTTTGTTTCAACAAAATTTTGTCATTTCTTTGACCAAAAAAAATTGGGATTTTATTTATTTTTAAAATTTTAAAGTTTTGCTTTGGCTACTTTTTGCTAATCTTTTGGAAAAATTCACCAAATTTTCAATATCAAAATATTGAAAAAGAAAAACCATGTTCATGATCTCATCAATCAACATAGATAATACTTATTATACTTATTAAACGAGATTAATTGTTTTTATGTGTGGTAGATTGAGATACCCGTGGGTGGTCAAATAATACAATGCATCATCAAAAGTCATGCTGGTAGAACAATTACTCTTACGTGGCGGGATGCCAGGTAAACACCCTGATCTTCTTTTCATCCTTTGTAAATAAATAGACTTCCATATTGTAATTAAAAAACTCCCAAGGTTTTTGTTCTATTTATTTATTTATTTATTTATCCAAAGGGAAAAAAGAATTGGTATAGCCTTGTGTATAAATGGTGTATAATAAAATGGACAAAAATAACTAAAAATGTTTCTTGTTAAAATGCAGGATACGTGATGCTGCAGTGTTAGCATTTCGAGCTTTTTTGAAGATGGTAAAATTTTATAGTCTCTCATTAAGTTGGGATGCCTTGAAGTTGTTCCCGTGTTCTTTTTTGTAACAAATTTTTTGGAACCAATTTTGTAGATGGCTAGGTGGTGGTGGTGGTATAATAAGCTCTTTTTGATTGATTGATTTCAAACCTCTTGAATCACAAGTTGTTCTTCAATGGTAGCTTTTAAATTTTCTATTGAGCTAAATTGGGGTTTAGGGTTTAAGGATTATTTTGGGTCTAATTAACATCCATGAAGACTAATGGGTGTGTGTCTAAAATGTTGTTGGGTGGGCTTGTGATTGTGTTCCTTACAGTTTGTTGATGAGCAAAAGAAGAAGAAACACAAGTGGCTTCGCGGTTAACCCTAAAATAAATAAACACATGTTTTTTTCCCAACTCATTTTTTTCACTTCCCTCCAAACCTTTTTTTTTGTATTTTGTATTTTTTTTGTTGGGTTCACTAGAGATAACCTCATTGCACTAGTCTATAGTGCACCACATACATTTATGTTGTATGATATGGGCTTCTCCCTTGTACCAACTATATGTATATAATGCTAGTAGTGGTAGGTTTCAATTAGGCACTTGGAATTCATCTTCCTTTTTGTTTTGTTTGTTAGCACTTATTTCATTCACACACATAATCACTTCTTTCAAATTTTACACATGCCTAAACTACTTTCTTACTTCATTTTAATTTGCATTAATACCGTCATGTGCACACCTTTCCCTTCAAGCAATATACTTTATTGAAAATTCTTTCATAAATTAAGAGCATCTCCACCTTTGCATTATGTTCCCCTTCAATGGTAACTTATATAAGGTCCATTCTAGGATGTGTTCAACAACTCCCACCCTTGCCACTCCACAATATTTGACTAGTAGGCCATGGCAACAAAAAACCCCTATTTGGCCTTTATTTTGGATCATAATATAGTGACCTTGAACTACCTTTGCAAATGTTCACATGATGTCATTTGGTGATGGATAATAACCAAAAAAAAAAAATTCACATTCATGAGTGGGAAAAAGGGCAAGAATTTGGTTCTTGCAGAAGAACTACAATTTTGTTGTTTGTATCTTCATGTTTTATAAGACTCATTCACAAGATATGGGCAAATGACAAATACACTTTGGAATAAAATGGGCAAGCACTATAATCAAAATTAGCTTAGTCATGGTTTGTGGTGACCAACAAGATCACTTGAAATAAAATGGGCATCACAATGTTGCAAAATTTTGTGGCAATTAAGGGTCTATATGATCTTTGTGCAAACCAAGAACTAAGATTGAAGACACTTTATAAAACTCTAGGTTGAACTTTACAAAATCAATAATCAAGAAGGTTGAAACTTTCTCCACAAGTTTTACAAATTAACAAAGGTGCCATGAAAAGTTTTCAAAATGATTTAAAATGTGATGTGCACAAAGTTTGTAGGTAATTTTTTAAAAACTCAATCAATTCAACCTAAGGTATTTGTTTGCCATAAATTTTCAATGGAAGCAATGAATGTGTTTCAAATTGTTGCTTTTGGAATAGGTACATTTCATTAGAATGCAAAAGACACAATTCAATGTACTTCTCAAGAATGTTAAATTTGGTTTTTTTGTTGTTTCAAGGAACTTGTTTATTCCCCAACAAAATGGTCTCAAGATACAACTTAGTGAATCATTGATGAGTCTTGGAATGAAATATAACCTACATTTCTAACAAAAAATTTCAAAGTAACTAGAAACACTAGTAAAAAATATGCATTGAAAGTTGATGTAAGGCAACAATAGACCTGACAAGTAATAAAAAACATACCTAAGTTTGAAGATTAAAATTGTATAGTGTTGTTCATTATGCCAAAGGATCAAGTGCAACCAAATAAGGTTGAAAACATTTCAAGCTTTGAAAATTAACATAACTTCAAAAGCTATGAATTTGATTGACATTGTCCATCACTCTAATAACTTTTGCAATTCGTGCAAAAATTTCAACTTGAATGGTTGAAATTATTGACACAAACAAGGAATCAACAAAAGAGAATGTCATTGAAGTAGTTGACACACAAATTTCAAGCTAGAATATGCAAATAACCAAATGTGAATGATTTTATTTAATCAAGATGATGATTACCCTTAAGAAACTAGAAGTGCTCTATTGAATCATTCTTCAATTTGTAATGAGATTTTGTGTTTTCTATTTTTTGTATGCCTATTTTAAAATCTTCAAATGATAGGCCATGTTTTCTATCGATCCCTACTTGAAAAAAATCACGGTTCCAAATTCAAACTTCTTTCATGTTCAATAATCATGTTGTGAAAAATGTGTGACTCATCTTCATCCCATTGCCTATTCAAATTCTCCACAATTGCAAATTATGATTATAGCATCTCAAAACACATCTCCACAATGTCTTTACATAGTACTTTTTGAATTGTTGCAAAATGCTTTCATTTATCCTCTTATTGTTCATGAGTTGTTTGGACAAACATAAACCACTTGGGTAGATGCCATCAATAAATGTATAATATCAATATTATAATACACCACAATGTGAAATCATTACTTACATTCTTTAACATGTTAGTAACCAAAGTAATTTATTCAATATATTATTATTATTCTTAAATCTATGAAGACCAAACTAATAATGTCATGTTTAGTGTCACAACCCTAGCTTTGGGCTTGCGATTAAAACAAAGGCTTGCAAAGGTGCGCACCACGAGTGAAGCTTGGGAGTCACATTTCATGTTCTTGGGAATGAACCCATACATTCTCAAGTGAACTCCCACTTTGGGAGTTGGAGTCCTGATGGATTCCTGAATGTTTAGGTGGCAATTATAGGGATCAAAAACTCATTAGATTGAAAAATTCATTATACCATTGAATTTTTTTTAGAATATAAATGTTTAAAATGAAATTGCATGACCCATTTGGGTACTTAAAACATAAGTTATGGCCAAAAAAAAGGCTAGGAGTCAAATTGTCAATTTGACCTCCGACCACTAAAAGTCAGGAATTGCTTTGATTTATTCGTGTGTAGGTGGCATGTCACATATTGTTGGAAAGCTTTCAACGTACAACTTTGCTTTAGACCTCACCTCAATAGGAGGTCTGAAAAACAAATTATGGGCTTCCAAAGTTGTAGGAGTCTTAATTTCGGGAATTTCGGGACTCCCCATTTGGGAGTCCCAAGACAAAATGACATTTGGAAGTAGGCCCTGTTACTAGGCATAGAAAATACTATAAGGGGGAAGGTGGTGGCTTCCTTTAAGTCCGAGTTGTGATGAATTTTATGAGTCCATGTTTGCCCGTGGTTCGTTTATGCACCAAAAATGTTTCAATTATGCACTAACCAACTTGTTGTTTGGTTTGTGCAAGTCCATGTGAATAATTGACATGCTTGTCATTTGTCTTAGTCCCCATCTTGGAGCTTCAGCATGCCCCTTTACCCTTGAAGTGTTGTGAACTAAAGAATGCACCTCAACTCTTCATCCTTCTATTGTTTTCACATTTGAACACGTAGTTGAATCTATCAAGGAGTTTGGGGGTGCGTCATAGACCTTATAGTTTGTAACAACTTTTTAAATAATAAATTTGTTCTTGACTTTGTTAGTGAATTGGCTTTGCCGTGTTATAAAATGATTTTTCCAATGGTAATGAATGTAATAAAATGAGACAAACATCTTTGGAAACCTTGTTATTGTGTTGATTTATATGTCATTCCAAATAAGTTCATTTAGGTTCTTGCAAGTAAAATGTTTCAAAAACCTTACGAATTTGATTATCCTAATATGTAGGATTTATTTAATGCAAATTAAACAAATAAACAATGAATGGCACATTTTATAATGTTTTCAAAATAATTTATCATCATAGATAGATGCACATACACATAGGTGTACATGCAAAATAATAACAATGAATCTTTGAATCTTCCACTTTTGATTCATTTTTATGTTGGCTCATTGCCCTAGCCTACTACCTTTGTGGCATTGTCTATCACCTACATCAAATTTTACATGTCCCACTAGATTGAAGGCAAACCCTTCTTTTTCCTTGTCATCATTAATCTCATTACATATATTACAAATCAAACATTGGCACCATAGTTTTGTAAATTGTGTTTATACAAAATGGGTTTGAGAGGACACGTTGAAAAGAAAACATACAACAAAATGAGAAAGATGATTTAAAAGGCAAATTTATTGTTTATGGATGTGGGCGACAATGGGTTGCCCATTTTGGCCTTTTAAATGACTCTCCAAATTTAACCTTTAAAAATGTAAACCCTTGAGAGATAGTTTTCACCACCAAAAGAATTCTAAACATATTTCTTCATGAATTTATGCATATATTAAAAGATGAATGAAAGGCACCACAAGATTTGAACAAGTTATAAAAATTTCAAAGCATTTGATAAACATACATGATGAGCAATATCAATCATCTAGAATGCACTTCTCTAAATGGGGACAAATCTTGCCAAAAGCTATCACAAAACTTTGAACATTTGAAAAAAAAAAACAATGAGGCTCTCACTTTACCTGTGCCATTGAGGCTAACAACAAAGTAGTTAATTATCCCATGCCTAAATATCAAATCAAGTGGTACTAAAATGAATGTTCCTATGCATGAAAAAACAAATCACATGTTTAATAACAATTGCTCATTTAGCAACACCTAACCCATTATCGTTTAACAAACAAGATTGACTAAACATCACCTACTACACTTATACTAGGGAGGCTAAGTTGAAAATGTTGTCCATGTGTGAAAATGTGTTACACGACAAAACACCCTTTTAATCTACATGGATGCACTCAATTAGCACACCATTGAAAAGTTTTTCTTCATTTGGATCCAACCCCCTCAAGCCCCTCAAACTTAAATATGTGCCTCAATTTTAAATTCTAAAAAAACAAAAGCTAGATTTGGCATTAGAGGAATTTAAAGGCTAAGGTGCATGTCGTTTCTTCATTCCAACACTATAAGTTAATGCCCTCCTTCTCCTCTCTCCCCTCCCCACTACAAACCCTAATTTCATTAGTGCACACCTAGATAACTCTCTTACTTCATTTCAACTCACATGAACATCCCCATGTGTGTGCACTTATCCCTTCAAACATTTGGTTGAGAAAACTTTTTTTCACTCCCTTCCCCCGCCCTAACCCTAACCCTAACCACCCACCACCCAAATAAATACATACATCCCTTCTACATACTTCTAGTGATTCGAAATGGGGAAAGGTTAAAAAATAGGGTTTAGGGTTTATTATCCAAGTGATGTTATCCACATACTAACCCTAAGTATGAACTAGTAGTTTAGTTCCATTTTCTACATGATTTTCTGACATGTCAGCTTCCTATTGGTGGTTTTAAATCTTGAACTCTCAACTATCCAGTACTATTTGTCACCCCCTCTTTCCAACTTACTCTGGTGGTTTTGGATGACCGGAGTGCACCATCATCCATTGGAATCCCATTCATTATATGACCCAGTTTGTGGATGACTAGCCCATTAGGGTTCATGTTGGGTTCCACCTTGGTACCACAACCTGTAAAGAAATAAACCCTGTAGGTAGGTAGGTAGGTAGGTAGGTAGGTAGGAAAAGAAGCAAGTATGTACTAAGTAAAGAGGGTAGGAAGTAAGGAATCAGATGTATGTTGGTAAAGGCAACCAAGTGCTTTACTAGTAGGTAGGTAGCAAAGCCAGTAACCGGGGCCGACCACAGTAACCGGGCCCGACTAGGGGTAACTGGCACCGACAAAAGAAGCCCACTCAAGCTTGGCCCAAGGGATTGTTAGGGGGTACCTAGTTAGCGTCCTGCGTAATACTGGACCAGCTCTGGGCGATACCTTAACTGGGCCAACAGTTTTGTCAGTGTTTTATATCAAGTGAGCCCACATTTGGGACCAGTTGGTGCCGACACATGAACTGGGCCTCCGGTTTAACAGGGCCACGTAAAGTGGACTTCAGTTGGCTTACTGCGTCTTCTGTCTGTCGGGCAAGCGCGTCGAGTCTGCGCGCGGAGAGTGCGGGAGAGGAGGAGAGAGTGCTGTGCAAGGAGGAGGAGGAGGAGGAGGAGCAGCAGCAGCAGCAGCAGCAGCGGAGAAATTATGGAAGCTTAAAAAACACGGGAATGATCCATGGATTACCAAATTGTGATCATCTCGTTAATCCGTAAAGCTTTTTCGTAGAAAGAAGGTGCGGACAAGCTGAAGAAGGTGATGCATCCAATTGCGCCTCCAATTCCTTTCAAGAAGAAACTGCCTGCCCCTCCAGTGCGTCACTATCCCACCCAATTGCGCGTTTTCCCAGCTGCTTCCGTGTTTCTACCCCATAGTAGAAAAATAGATAGAGAGGCAGAAGAAGAGACAGAAGAAGAGACTGAGAGAGACAGAGAGAGACAAGAGAGACCGAGAGCGACTGAGAGGGACAGAAAAGACTCAGAGAGATACAAGGGAGAGACTGAGAGCGACTGAGGGAGACAGAAGAGACTCAAAGAGACACAGAAGGACAGATAGACTGGAATAGGCAATGGCTGCGTCTTACGGACATGGGTCGAGGCCTTCTGCGCACATGTACCAGGGGCAGCAGAGTTATGGGCTACCAAATTGGCATCAGCAGCAGCAGCCAAGTTATAACTGGCCGAACAGCTACAACCCAAGAGCACCAGCACCAGTAGCGCCAGAATTTTACCAGACAGTAGCACCAGCAGCAGCTTTTCATGGACAGCAGCAACAAGGAGGAGGAGGAGGAGGAGGAGGATCCTCCTCTTACGGACAATCCCCATTGGGAAGCGGATCAGCGCGGCCACCACAAATGTATCCTCCACAGCCACCGTTGTTTCCCCCGGATACAGATCCAGAAATCATCCTAGAATTCGGCAGGGCGGACATGAACCAGAACAGAACGATCGAAGCAGCAGAGCTGAAGTGGATGCTGTCGAGCCAGGACAATCCTTTCAGCCATCGCACTGTCCGCCTCATGCTCCATCTCTTTGCCGACAATAGAGCCGACACTTCCAGAATTGGTAGGTGGTAAACCCCAGTTTTGTTCCGCTCTCTCGCGTCATCGCATCTTCTTGAGCTCGTTTTTTTTCGCTTTCATGGATCTCTTCTCCATCATCTTGTGTTGCACCTCTGGAGGATAGTTTTCTTGCTCTCTCTGTTTGCCGGATATGCAATCCCTCTCCCTTGAGAACTTCTTTTGCAACTGCAGGTCCATCTGGGTTTGTGCGATTGTGGAAGGAGCTTAAGCGATGGCAGGTCTGCTCTCTGACTCTCTCTGTGTCTCTCTGTGGTTTGTTTTTGGTTGCATTTTTCATTTTTCTTTTGAATTTCAGTGATGCTTTCTTTGTTGCAGATTCTGGAAATTCCTGGACAGGGGTGTCTACCAGTTTGCAGTCTAGATTCCTTTAGAAAACAGACCATCAGATTGCCAAAAACTGTGATTTTTTTTGGTTGTGGGGAGAGAGAGAGAGGATTGCTGCATCTGTTAGTTGATCCAGGTTCTTTGCTGTTTTGCAAAATGTGTGTGAGTGAGTGAGTGAGTCAGTCAGTGGGGGGTGGTGGCTTGACATGTTCTTTGGGCATGCAGAGTATATTCGAGGAGTTTGATACAGATCGGAGTAAGTCAATTGAACTCAATGAATTGGAAAAGGCAATCGAAAGCATTGGATATATTATCCCTGATCCTGTCCTGCAGCTGCTCATGTCCAAGTATGACTTCACGGGTCAAAACAGGAGCATTAGCTATGATAGCTTCATTGAGTACGTTTTCTTTCTCCTTCTCTGATAGATATTTCTTTCCAAATGTAGCAAATGAGGCAGCAGCAGTTTTACTGCTTTCCAGGTTCCAATTTGGTGCAGGTGGTTTCTGTCACTAGGGTTTTTCAATTTGCTGGTTTCTTAATGTATTCTCTTTTTCATCCAGCACATATTGAACCACATTCTTAGAGGAAGGAGGAGCAATGTTGTGGGCATTTCTTACTAGGGTTTCAAAATTTGTTTTCTTCAGGTTTCACCTTTCACAAAAAATCTTTAATTTAGCTGCAAGAATCTGTGTCTAATTGGGTGGTGTGGACTTGTTGTTTCTCTGTGCAGGTGTGGACTCATTGTTAAGGTATGTGGCCATCATCATAGCCAATTATCTTTAACCTAGAAGAATGTCTGTTGTTGGGCAACAGAGTCTGACACTTTGTGAGCAGTCTCTCATAAGGTTTAGACTACAGTCATTGTCCTGTTACCTTCAAATAGTTGTCAAGAGATTTTCTCTGCAATTTCAACATGTCTTTTAACACTGAATCCAATGGTGGTGTACTTCACATTTTCTTTGCCAGCAGTGCATGTAAGTGTCTAGGTGATCTGGGGCATCAGGATGGAGTACTACCATTGAGTTCTTTTGTCCCTGATACTGGTCTGAATCTGCCCTTTAGAGGTTGAAACCGAGGCTATTTGCAAGCTCAGGTTCAGCAAGTTTCTATATTTTTGTTTGCAAGCTAAATTAGTTCTCACAATTTTTTGTGTGAAATGAACTGCAGGGATTGTCAGACAAGTTCAAGGAGCTGGATGGAATAGACTCCGGATCTGCCACCCTTAGTTATGAGAAATTTTTGCTCACTGTGCTACCATTCATTGTTGCTTGAGGTTGTGATCGCTGATACATACACTAAAACAGGCAATTTCCATACGGTGGGGTGAGATGAGATCGTAGAAGAAAACCCAAATTCTAGGCATTCTAGACCAAAAACATTCTTTATTGGATTGAATCCTTCCTGTTCCATTGTTGTTCTTGTTGTTGAGCTGTCATCTGTAAATATCATAATGAGAACTCAGGGAGGACAGTGTCGGGTCTGTTTCTCAAGATAGTTGGACCACAATGAATTTGATGACTACAAAATGTTCAGAAACGCTGTAGAGCTCATTTACTCAGGGAGTTAGTATCAAGAGTGCAAAGTGTCAATGTATCTGGAGCGCCGGGTACTATTACTATGCTCCCCAGTGGGTGATGATGACAGAGATTTATATGTTGGGATTGCACCACATCATTTGACAGTTAGTACACAAATCGAAGCTTATGACGATGGAAGGTCTTGTAGCAAACTCAGCCATGTAGTAGACTGGTGTAGGTAGGCATTCTTGTTCCGAAGCTAGCTAGTGATGTTTCACCTAAATTCTTAGAGCTTTGTGAACCATTTTTATGTATATATGAATGTGGATTGTGAGTGGGTTATGTGCGTAACATGGAGGTTTTCCTTATGGCAACTTGGAGAGTGTCTGAGTAGCATTTGGGTTTGAACTCAGGATTGACTTTGCAGTATTACACCAATTTGCTGGAGAGTCACAATTTGATGGGTCAAAATTCTTCATACACAAAATTGTGACTCATACATACATCATACACAAAATTCATGTAATTCTTGCAAAATGTGATTGAAAACATTCAAATACACGTGTGATGACAAATCTTTTTATTTTGTTTGCACAAATGTGAAAAATAAATATGAAAATAGAATATTTGATTTTTTTTTGGAGGAAAGAATCATTAGATTTGCAAAAAATTAAAAAACTTGTTGTGACATTTTCTTATTGGTTTTGCTTTGGTAACAACTTTTTAAATGTTTAGATAGGTTCTTAGAACATATCATCGTTTTATGTGGCCTTTTGAGTTCCTCATGACTAATGTGATGTTAAAAAATGAAAAGAAAAATCATAACAATAGGATGATGTACATTAAAATAATAATAATAATTTTTCCTTAGCTATGACCAATTAATGGCAAGGCGATTGTGTATAACACACCTTGTTTATAGGTGTCTCCACTTGAACCAATACCACCAACTATTTCTTAGTATACCTGGCCTAAATGGTGTAGCTCTTGTTTGTGTCAACTCTCCAACATCCTTCATCTTCAGTTAATGTAGGTTTACATACAATCCACATTCAAGTGCATAACCAAGGTCCAAGCAATCTTTTTTGCATCCTCTTCACTTATTAACACCTCTCATGGTCCCATCTTCTTGGGTCTAATGTTCTTATTCAAGTGATTAGAAATTGAACTTAAGGGTATGTTCCATAACATGTTGGCCTTCCTCAAGGCATATGTCCCTCCATGAGAATCCATTATTTCTTCCAATGTTTCATATGTCCACATGTTTCTATTGCTCAATGTACGAAATTGATTCAATTACATTGTAATGTGTCTAATTCATGATTTAGGGATGGGGGATACATTTTAACTATTTGCTACTAGTTGGTCCAACATGCCATTTGGTCCCCTTCAAGGCATAATTAAATTCATGGCTATTAATGTAATTTTCTTTGTTTTAGTTTTTGGCAACTCAATGATGTGCATTTTGACCCAACTAATGGTTTATAAAAAAAAATAAAAATTGTAATCAACCCAAGAATATAGAAAGTAAAATAGGTTTGGAAATGTTGAAATGCATGTTCTTCTAGTGTTATGCTAGAATAAATTTAAAACATATAAGTCTACAAAATCCTCCCAAATTAAATTAACAACTTATATTGTTGTGTAGTATGCCAAAACAAATCAATATGAGTGAATGATATGAATTAGTTTATCCCTTGTTTTTGAAAAATGCCTTTAACTTGCATTTCAAAGATAGACTATTGGATTTAATGATAATACAACTATTTTTTTGAATCTTCGGTTTAAAAATTTAATCTCTAATTTGTATCGTTGTTTCTTCATTTGATCTTTTTTTACACGTTCCATTTTCATCTTGAAATCAATTTTCTACATATCTACTTTTAGACATGATGTTTCACCTTCTACATGTTTTACTTCTTCTACTTTTAAATTTGAATTATGATGTATTATAATATTTCTTAGCCTTGAAGCATTAGGAACTAGGAGTTCTAAAACCCATTGGAACTTTTCCTTTAAACTAGTTAGTAAGGAGGACTGTGGCTATTTGTATTCCCATCCTCTGCTGTACCTTGACGCCAGCGTCTCCCTTCTGCCTGCAAGTTCAGTGTTAGCACCTCAGTTGCCTTTGCAGTGATGCCACGTACATAACCTTTGATCAGTGGCGGTGGCACCAGTGCTGGTTGCAATACCTGTATTGAAAACCCCATGATCACCATCAAAGAGATACTGTTTGATCATCATCAAAGATATACTGTTGGAGCATCATCAAAGATACCAGAGGTTTCTGTTGTTGGGCTTAACAATTTGTACACCTGCTGCAAGAATACAATTGATGCAACTCAATTTGCATTGTCTTCTGGTGCAGGACCACCTTCTGCATCAATGTAGAAAGGCTGCATTTTCCAAGATCCTTCAAATTGCTTCATGAATCCTTTCTTTGCCTGCCAAAATTTCACCTGGAACACAAGGAAATCCTTCACATACAGCTCGTCTGCATGCATACATACTACATGAAGCAAAAGCCCCTGTGCAATGAACATACATATGGATTTGAAGGTGCGGAGCCAGACAGGAAACTGTGAACAGCAGCATGTTAAGAAACTGCCCATGATACAGTGCAGGAACCCTAAACCCTAGACCCTTTCAGAAACCTGAGGAAACTGGCTCATTGTTGTGTAAACAAAGCTCAGGTCAACATTGACTGCAGTACTCACAGTATGTGTTCGTCGATCTTGATCCACCAAAACACTCACACTGAAAGTGCCCGAAAAGCACAAGAACCTCCAAATTGCTGCCTGGTCCACCTCCACCAACTGTTGCTCACCATCATCTTCTATGACCCTACGGCTATACGCCTCCTGCAGAGGTTTCAAACCAGGTAATCTCAGTCCTGTGCATCAGTGAAACTTGCAGGGCATCAGAAGTGCATCATAGAAGATGTAGGGATTTCTTTCTGCACTGAACTCTAAGCAGTGTGCAGCACAAGAGGAGGTCCATACTGTCAAAATGATGGAGATGTAGCAAGCAAGAAAGGAAGGTAATCTCACAAGTGAGAACAAGTGCAAGTTTTTGAAAATAAATTTGGAGTTTGCCACTGGGCTGTGACCTGAATGTTCTAAAAAACACGCTTGTTTCCAGGATCTGTAATGATATCATAAACCACATCAGGAGGAATCCCAATCTTGAACTGTGAATTGACTTGGCAGAAAGCATCCTTTGGCACAGAAATCTGCAGTCCATGAACAAAACAGCTTCACCATGTCAGGCAT
>Ga0116227_10003208_pt1 | contig 36611 bp, 25 predicted proteins | sample S1TSphgellanicum_FD_89693 | JGI IMG/M metagenome (GOLD analysis project Ga0116227, IMG submission 89693) | Host-associated microbial communities from peat moss isolated from Minnesota, USA - S1T2_Fb - Sphagnum magellanicum MG | ecosystem: Host-associated > Plants > Peat moss > Unclassified...
ATCTGCTTTTGCTCCAATAAATCCTTCAAGCCCCAGGACAAGAATCTCACAACTGTAAGGATATCAAACTCCTCCCTGCGCAGCTCTACTTGCCCAACCTCCCATTGCCCTGCAACATTCCAAAGCACAACATGAGAATTTAGACTAGTTGCTCCCCAAGAGGAGAACCTCACACAACATCACTAACCAATACTAGCAGGCATATCTATGAAATTGCAGAGAAATCTCCACAACAACAACAATTTGGAGGTAACTGACAATGAGTGCAGTCATAACTTATTATGAGGGGTCACTCACTTGCAAAGTGTCAGAACATCACCTTCATCACTAATAGCAGTGACAAGCTGCCATGACTACCCACTGGCAATGCAACAAAAGTACAAACACAAGCAAAAATCTGAGGGTGTTCACATTGATACCCATATCTGTAACATTATCAAGCACACTGGTCATGGTCTCAGCACAATCAAGCATCATCTGAATCAAGTCCATTTTGTCTCCAAGTCCCAGAGTATCAAATCCCTCCCCAGTGGCTCGCATGTGACCTAAGCCCAAGACAATGGCATTGAAGGGAACTGCAAAAAACCCAACCTGATATAAGAAACATGAGATTTCATCACAACTATCTTCATGAGCACAACAATGGAAACAAACAAATGGAAAAGACTAACAATCAAGCGAAGACACAAGTATCATCTGACATTTAGGGGCTTCAGCAAAGTCACCTCTGATGTTATGGAAAATATAAGCCATGAACTGCTGTTTAGCCCGCTCTGCTTTAAGCACTTTCCCATCAGCTTGCTCCACTCTTTTGTGGCTTTCTGCCCCAACATCTGCACAATGGGAGCAACCTGCTGCCTCCTGAGGAGGTTTCCAAAGACCCACATCAGACATCCACATCCCTGCCACAATGACAACTCCTGCACTTATCATCCCTAGCAGAGAGGAAGAAGCCCTTGCAAAGAGCCTGGCATGGGAGAAGTCACTGTCCTCCTCCTCCTCCTCCCCTTGGCCAGAACCATTTGCAGGTGTATTGTACCTTGCAGCCATTATCCTGGGAACTGATGTCAGGAAACAGATGCAAAGATACATGGTCAACAATGTGATCGCAATTGTGAGCAGCGTATGAACCCCTTGGAAGAATAACAAAGATTTTGATCGCTTCTCTGCCTCCTTGTCAAAATCATTCTCTTGTGTTACAATTAACTCTCTTTGCTGTTTTTGACTCTGTACATGCGACAAACCATTGAAGGTGAAAGAAGAAGATGTTGTTGCTGTCCCCTCCTTACAGCCTTGAACTTTCCAGGACTGTCCACTGTGCAGCTTATGTGCATGCTCTTTTCCCACAGGCAGACTTGCAGTTCGTCTACCATGCAAGGAATAGTTCTTGTAAACAAATTTCTCGAGCTGTCCAATCTTCAAGGAAGGAGAATGTGACAACAGCTCTTTGTTGTCCGATTTCTGAGATTCTACAGTCACGGCCAATGCCTCTGTATCACCGATTCCAAAGACATCCTTCTTGCAATCCTTTTGGTCGTGGGCTTGCAACCCTAACTGCATCGGTAGGGCTCTTACCTCGCTTGATGTGCGATTCAGACTGTTAGCGTAATGGCGGAAGTCGTGTTCAAATACCGCACTTTTGTGTCTTGTTAGCTTGTACAAGCCCTCACCTTCATTCAGTGTTAAATTTGAGCTTTCCCTCCCAGCAGAGGTGGAGACACGATACTCCCCACCTGCTGCTGCTACTTTTTCTTCTTCATCGCCATCTTCATTTGCTCTTACAGTAAATTCCATACACACAACCCACTCCTGGCGGCGATGCCTCGACGATGTTTCCAAACTGCCGCTCCGTTCAACTTTCATCACAACGACAGTCGGTTTTCCCCAAAAAAGTAGAAGGAAAAAAAGTACCGCACACACACATTCCTTCTTCCGCCACAAGACTCGGCGCAATTGCACTTACCACCGACTGAAACAACTCCACCACTTCCTGTTGCACCAACACCAACAACGGCATCCACATCGCTTCACTCCACTTCTTGTCCGATTTTCCTCGGGCGTCATAGAATCGCCACCATCTTCTCCACCCATACTACTACAACAACCAAAACTCCAAACAGCCATTTCTTCTTCTTCTTCTTCTTCTTCTTCTTCTTCCTCTTCTTCTTCTTCTTCTTCTTCTTTCGCCGCAATTCAACAATGTCCTCCCCGTTCACAAATCCCCGCCAGTAAAGCTTTGACAGCAGCGCCGTCTACAAGTCCGTGCGCCGCGAATCCCACCAATTCATCCAAACTTTCCAGTCGCAAACTCACAAGCGGAAGAACGACGACGACGACGACAAGGAGGAGAAACCTCTCCGCCTTCAAGAATAGCCGGGACGAAACCCGTACAAGCTGGTGAAGGAAAAGAAAGGCGCCAGCAGCAGCAGCAGCAAGGATTCATCACTATTGTAGGTGTGCAAAAAATAGCCACAAAAAATCAAAACCAAAAACCACAGCCGCTCTTCTCCGCCGAAGAATCCCCGATTTGGAAGCAAAGAGAGCATCGATCTGCCGAGAAAGAGCACGCGCGATTTCTCACCAACAAAAAAAAAAAACTTAAAAAATCCACAAAAATCGAAAAACCAAACCAGAGACACCGAAAAAATATTCAAAAGGAAGCCAATGCGTGCTTCTGTACCAGAAGCTCCTCAAGACCACTTCCAATACGAGTGTTTCGGACCAAAAAACAACAGCAGCAGATCGCAAATGGCGACTGCAAAAACACGAAACGGACAATAGCAGAACAAAAACGCGCGTTTGTACTTTGTACCGGCAAAGCTCAAGGGATGAGTGATCGGGTTTTTTAGGGGTAAGTGTGAATAGGAACTTCCTACTTACCTGTCTCAGTAGATACCTACTACCTACAGTGCACCAGGGGTTAAATCGTAGGTACAGTATGTGTTGTTGGCAGGTTTAGGGTTTAGGGTTTACCATTAAGGATGAATGTGGCATGTGGATGGAAAAGCATATTTGATCTTTTACTTTCTAAGGATGAATGTGATGTGTAGATGAAAATAGTTGTTTCCTTTTCAAGATTTTAACATAAATTGGGATAAGATAATACCCTTAAGCAATGAATGTGGCATGTGGATGAAAAAGCATATTGCATTTTCATGTCTTGAGGATGAATGTGATGGGTGGATGAAAATAGTTGTTTCCTTTTCAAGATATTAACATAAATTGGGATAATACCCTTAAGGATGAATGTGGCATGTGCACGGAAAAGCATGAAGATGGAGATGTGACATTTTCAAACTTTGTAAAGGTCATCCTTCCTTCATTGCACAATAATTAGAAAAAGTATGAAAAAAAACATTTACAACTATCACACATGTGAGCAAACACCAATTTTAAACCCTCATAAATTGTAATATAACTTTGACAATTTCAAATCCTTTTATAACCATCTTGCTTCATGCTCTTCAATTTCCTCCCAAAAGTCAAGAACTTGAACTTGTTCCATACTTTGAGCCATACCATTTGTTGAGTGATAATGTTTTATAGTCTTGTTTTGATTTGAGTGTATGATTTGAATTCATATAAAACTAATTGTGTTATTTCGATTTCGAACACTTGGATTCCAAGTTTACAACTTGATTTAATGAACAAGTTTACATGTGTTGTAATTCAATTATTTGAATAGACATTTTGCACTAATGTTGTTGAACTTTTGTAATTCAAGTTTGAATCACTTTAAAAGATTTCTTCTTTTTTTGAAAAAAACTCTTGACAATTTCTCTTTTTGGAAAATGAATTTGAACATGAATCAATTGTACTTTTTGTAACAGTTCAAAATTGAAACATTTCTTTTTTAAAACATAAATTTTTTTTGATGTAACCATTTTTATTTTTTTTAAATTTTTTTGCAAAGTAGCCAATGGGGTAACCTCTAAAATGAAGTTGGTGCTACTCTGGTAAGTAGCAAGGTGTTGTAGGAGCTTTATGTAGCCCCACTAGTAGACTCTTTATAGAAATTTGGCTTCCACTTCAATATGTTAAATGAATTATTTGACATTTTTCTAAATTGTTGTGTGAATAAAGTTGGTTAATTTTGGAATGTAGACAGTTTTTAGGTTATTAATCAAATGAAGTTGGAGTTTTTATGGTGAAGTTTGTATTACTGCTGTCGAAATTTGGCAACTACTTGGGGCAACTTATAGAATTGCCAAAGATATAAAATCCTTTGAATGCATAAAAATGGCTAGAAACAGTCATAATCACAAGCACTTGTGGGGGAATTGAACCCTTAAAACTAGCCTTTCCAAAACAAATGACCTATAATCAACCAAGTTATTATACAAGAAGAATTTTTAAAAATCATGCAAAGAAAGAAACCAATGTGAGTCCATAAAGTTTGTTGGCTTGTAAAAGAACTATTAAATTCAACAAATAGAAAAACACAACACAAGCTAAAAAAAAATTGCCTTGGTAAAAACATAGATAATAATTTTTGCCTTTGCAAAAACACAACTAGCAATTCCACAAAATATAACCCACCTTAACCATCATAGTAGTAGCGGTGTTATGTTGCTTGCCATTGTTGAATACATTATGCATACATGAAATTTTGTAGAATGTAAAACCATTGTGTAAACATCCGAACAACAAGGGGCAAATGGGTAATCAACCTATTGCAAAGATGTGATTTCATGAAAGCCAACATAAACAAGGAGTGTTCATCTTCCACACTACCCATTATTTGCACCATGGCCATTTCAACCAATTTCACGTATTCTAGAAAGTTGTAGACAAAACCCGAAATGTTGTCACCAAATGCCACATTTTAATAAGAGGATTGGTGTCAAAAGGTGGAGCCATCCATGCAATTGCATTTGATTTCATCATCAACTTAAACATGCCTTATTGGTTATCAAGGTCAGTAGCATTAAGGACCTCAAACACAAAGGTTTCCACCCCATCCAACAATTGTGTTTTGTTAGAACATAAAGTTGTTTTGATTACAACAAGGTGTTTTGGGAAATATGTCACACAATCTACCTATAACCAATATTGGATATACACAATCCCAAAAGCATGCATGACACCATGGGCTAGAAACCTTGTTTCCAATTCTTGAATCAATGTTTATGCGGCCTCTACCAAAACATCCACATTACACAATAACAAAACTACCTTAGACAACCAAATTTGTAGCTACGCTTCTAACAACCCTTGTAAAAACATGAAAATAAAATTGAACTTAACAAATTGAAAGAATAAAATCAAACAATAAAAAAATTACTTTTGCATTGGTTATTCATTAATGATTCAACAACATCAAATACATATTCAATGACAAATGTAGGCGTCATAGTCTCCAAATCATGGTGCATTGCCCATGTGCTAGCCATTTACTTCAAAGGCCAAATGCTAAAATTTAGAATTAAAATCACGTATTCACTTCATGTAGATGTTTTCATGCTTACATTCAAACAAGGACTTGAATGCCCAAAAGGTATTTAAAGTGAAGTTGGAACTTTGTTCCAAATACATGTTATACATATCACCTTAGCAAACCTTGATAGTAGCCACAAGGTCACACATAAACACATTTCGCATCTATGCAAATTTAATTAAAACATGCATAGATTCTAATAATGGCAGGGTATAGGTAAATCCCAACAAGATCTACAAGTCACACAAATGTTCATAATTATATTTGGCTTTTAGTCTATAGGGTTGTCTAACGCCATTTTCATTGAAAATGTTTTGTATTCTACCATCGCCTTTTTGGTAAGGCTTAAATTAAAATCCACTTTGTCTTCACATTTTGAAAATTTTTATTCCCTTTCATTTCCAACATCTTAACTACTTTTATAAATTTTATGTCTTTTTGGTGAATGTCCAAAATAATTATGTAGAATTTGCAACAAATGTTCAAGGTGGATCACTAGAGGCGAACTTGATAAGGTTTGCATTGTGCCAAGTTTGTCCAATAGGCCATGCAATGGATCCCCAAATAATTGGGAGCATAACTGTCATGGATCTATTTTGTGACACCAGTCCTTGTCCCCTGAAAAACATTAATACCAATTTCCCCAAAACATATAAGTTTTTGTGCAATCTGGTTTTGTGGCAAACTTCCACCTACCATGAATGCCTCCATAATTACCTTAATTAAGTTATCACTCCTTGAACTTGTAACCACCCTATCCAAAGACATTAGAATGGGAATCCTTGCCCAATTTTACATCATATAGTAATGGATGAACAACCATGATTGGTTATGAATTGTGAAGACCTCATCATAGCTTAGAGCAATGTATTGTGGAGTTTGAACTACAGCCTTGGTGACCTTCATCACCGTTTGGTGCATAAATTCTACCATGGTTTAGCCAAAATTATCACTCCAGTTGTTTTTGTTGTTTTTGGGCATTACCAAAAATTCAAACAACAACTTCAAGGATTCATATTCTAGCATTGGATGACCCTATTGTAACAAAGGAAACACAATGGAAAATTAAACAAGTTTCTAAGCTTTTTTTCCTACGACCATGTGCACTAATTAGGCATCAACAATCTCCTAGTTACAAGATGTAAGTGTTTTTTGTAGTTGGTTCTTGGCATGTTTACAAACCTTGGAGTAAAACTAGTCTCCTTCTTCACATCAAAACCCATATTCTTCATAACTTTCCGACGACCTACATGCTTACAAAGGGAATCCCATTTAACACCAAATATTTTGTTTTTTCTTTCTACTTTAGCACAAACTCTGCATTTGACAATGTGCAAGGTTCCATTTTTGCCTATAAACAATTTTGCCCATTGAAATTTTATAGCCCATTTTTCTTGGAAAATTTCTTATTACATCAAGGTTCCTCCTTTTGCTGCCTACCTTGGATTAGATGGATTGATCATCTTTAGGACCAGGGAAAGACCCACTTAAAGACATGGGCACACTTTCAATGTGATCTGCATTGGAAGGATCAAAATTCCAACCAAAAAATAAAGGAGGAAAAGATGCAAAAGTACGACCATAAGATGAAAATGTTTTATCACTGGTGGGAATGACAAAAAACACACCTACCTCATAATTCCTGGAGGAGAAGAAGTACTTGAACTTGTAAACATGTTGTCGCAACCCCACTTTGAGGGAAGTGTGAGGATGAAACTCACATTCCCAAAATTGGGACTTGGGAGCCCTTTGGGACTCCCGAAATTTCAGAGTTCAATTGTAGGGGACAAAACACCTCGCATTGGGGTTTTTTTATATCATTGGAAAACTATTGAAGTGTAGATGTCAAAAATGGCCTTGCATGGGCCATTTGGACATCTGAAGCCCATGTTATGACAAAAAGAAGGGCCAGGAGTCAAACTAGTAATTTGACTCCTGACCACTAAAAGTTGGGAATCAACTCAGCCTCGGTGTGTGCAGGTAGAGTGAGACACACCATTGGAAAGCTCTTGAAGAGAATTACAAGTTTGCTTCAAACCTCATCCCGATCGGAGGTCCGAGCAAAAAGTTATGATTGCTCAAAGTCCCGGGAGTCCAAAGCGTGACGGTTTCAAGACTCCTCCTTGGGAGTCTCGAGACAAAAAGCCATTTGGATGTGGGTGCCATGGAGAGGCACAGAGTATACTATATGGGGGAAGGTGGTGGCTTCCCTCGAATCCGGGCTGTGGTGAGTCAAATGAGTCTAGAGTTGCCCGCAGCTTGTCCTAACACCAAAGGTGCTCTAAAATGTGAACTAACCAATTTGTTTATTTGTTTGATGCAGGTTCGAGTAAGTGAATAGCTTGTCACTTCGTCCTAATCTCATCCTGGAACTTTAGCACGCCCCTCTACCCCTTTTAGTGTTGAGAGCTGGGAGCGTGCCCTGAATCCCCCATAATTTTACAACTTGAGTAACTTAGGCCCAACTTGGGGCTAATTAGGGACTGGGGAGCGCGTCACATGTGGTAGTAATGGTGGCATTATGCCAAGAAAGCAGAATAATTTATTGAAGATAATAGTGCAATAAAGACAATTGCATTGAAAAATATAATGTTCTAAGTTTGTAAAAAGAATAACGCCGAAAATAACACCCATTGAACAAATAAGTAGCATTGAATATAGCATATAGTAGCACTAATTGTTAAAAATATATTAATTACCATTAAAGCACCATTGAAATAGAAAGGCTCACTGAATAATCAAAACATTGACAATAAAAAAGAAAACCAACATAGAACGTAAAACACCATAATCCATTAAATTAGAGAGGCTCACTGAGCTGAAAGGTAGAAAGGTTGTTTGAAGCAAAAAAGGTTATTAAAACATCAAGGCTCATTAAAAACAACATTAAAATAAAAAAGAAAACCAACACAAAACCTTGGAAGACCACTGATCATTAAAGCATAAAGGTTTATTAAGGCAAAAAGGTTTACTAAGGTAGAAAGGTAGAATGCTTCATTGAAACATACAACATTACTACCAAAGTGGGGTGTAATTTACTAGTTTAAATCATTATGGGACCTTAAAACTGAAATAACTTCATTGTATTTTACTAATTTCACCTAGTGAAAGTTATTTCACAATAATATCATTATGTAAACATCATGTTTCATTATTAGTTAACATAGTTCACTGTTACAATTTATTATAACAAATAGGTTTATTTATATGTTTTTAAAAATATTTTATCTATGTTAGTTTATGATATACCTTATATTATTTTAAGTTACTTTAGTTATTCTAACTTATATTTTATGTTATTTTATCTTAAAGTATTTTAACTAGTTTATTATAAGCTTTTAAATTATTTTAAATTAAATTATGCAACTAACTTTAGGTTATATTTTAGGTTATTTTATTTAAAATTAATATATGTTATTTCAAGTTATACTTTAAATTATTCAAGGTCATTCTATTTTATGTTATTATAAATTATTTTATCCTAAGCATAATACTTAGAATATAAAATAATAACCTATGAAAAATAATTTTAAATACCCTACAATATAATAACTACCAATAGCTTATGATATTATATTAGTAGCCAATAACAGAATAACCACCAGTAGCCATTAATATAATAACCACTAATAGAATAACTACTAATGGCCATTAATAGAATAACCACTAATAACTATTAATAGAATTATGATTAAAAAACATAGATAACCCCAAATAAAATAGGTACCAATAGCCATTAATAACACGAATAATACTAACAAAATAATAACCAATAGTCATATATTATAATTATTTAAGATTGCAAAAAATAATTTAAGGTGAAATAATTTATAATAAACAAAAATAACTTAAGGTGAAATAACTTTCAATAGTCAAAAGTAACTTATAATAGTTACAAGTAGTTTAAATTGAAATACTTTATAATTGTCAAAAATAACATAGAATAGAAAAAAAAACTTATAATAACTGAAAATAGCCCAAGGTAAAATAAATTAAAATAATAAAAAATGATTTATAATAACTGCAAATAGTTTAAATTAAAATAATCTACAATAGCCAAAAATAACATATAATAACAAAAAAAACTTACAATAGCTGAAAATAACCTAAGTTGAAATAAGTTAAAATAATCAAAAATAACTTAGAATAACCAAAAGTAGCGTAGGGTGAACTAGCAAAAAATAACCAAAAGTAATTGAGAATAGCCATAAATAGTTGTAAATAATGTAAGGTGAAATAATTTAAATTAATGAAAAATATGCATATAATAATTGAAAGTAATTTAACATAGGTAGTATTATTATAGTAACAAAAAAACATTTATTAAAAAAAATTCAAAAAAATGGTCATTGAAATGTTATTGAATAATGATATTCAACTTTTTTTTTTATTCAAATGATTTTGAACTTTCAAAAAGAAATAAATGTAATTATGTACATTATTGAATTAAAAAAAATTAAACTCAAATCATTTTATTTGAACAAAATTTCAATAAGATATGAATTTTTAAAGTTTATGTTTTTTTAATGTTTAAAATGAAATATTTTGATAAATAAAATGTAATGTATCATATTATCACAGCAAGTGTGATGGTTTGATGATAAAGGTGTTTGTCCCCCATTTCAAAGATCAAGGGATCAAACTTCATGGGTGATGTTGTGTGTGGTCTATAATGATATGTTGATCGAATATTTTCCTATTGAATTCTTAGGCCAGATGCTTAGGTTAATTACATGGCTTACCTATCTACCCAGGCTAAGTTTTTAACCCTACGTAGGTAATGACACATGTCAATAAATAATAGGTTTTAAAAATTATGAAATTATCAATAATATTCTATATTAAATAATTAATTTTCATACTAGTTAGTTAATTAACTAACAAATGAATGATTGATAAATTTGTATTTCATTTGAGAATAACCTTTTTTTTTTTTAAATCACTTTTTTTTTCCTTTTTGTATAGGTAGTCACGAATTTAAAAACTTAGCAAAATGATAATAATTTGTTAGAAATCAAAACAATAATTATAATTGAACAAAATCTTAAATTTATAAGGGGCCTCCAAATACATTTTGAAATTTATGGCAATATTTTACATTAAAAAAATGCAAAGGCTTTACAAAGTGCAATGCCATAGACTAATGCAATGCCATAAGACGTACTCAAAATAAAGGTGCACCCCGGTCATAAAGCATTCCGAGAAAATTTGTAGTGTATGTGGAGGGCACCTTATTACATCCATCAATTTCCCTACTAGAAATTGGGAAGCATATTATGCACACTCGTCAAAGAGAGATGGGAGAGAACTTATGTTCACTTTTAAGTGTAAGTGTTAGCACCCTCCCACTATTGAGGAGTAGGCATAAGGACCCTTTCACTCCTTAGGAATAGGCATAAAAACCCTCCCATTCATACACCTTGTGTGATCTACATAGGCTTGGTTCATGATAAATTTTTGCATCATGCTTTGGCGATAGGTAAAGCCCATGAGTGAGAGACATTCCCAAAATGTGAGGCCCCAATTTGGCTATTGCCCCATTCTAGGTCCCTTATTTTGAGAATGTCCCCACCCTAGGGCTTTACCCTACACTAAGGCCATTTACATTAAAGCCATAAAAAAGGCTTTTGGAAAAGGGCTGCACTGAATGGCTTTTTTTTTTTCCCACAAAAGTTTTGGGAGTTTTTTTTTTATAAAGTGTAAATTCGACTAATTTTGCCATATTTTGGGAAATTTTCGCCAAATTGAAAAAACAGAAGAATATTCTGTCCTCCACTTAATGGTGGTGTTTCTTTGTACCGGTGATTAGGGTTCGTGGTGTTCGTGTTTTTAGGGTTTGGTGTTGGCGTTCACGCGAGCAAGCAAGCCAGGCAGATTGTTGTAGTCGTTGTTGCGAGATTGCCGGTGCCGTTGTGGCGAGATTGCTGGTGCTGTTGTGGCGAGATTGCTGGTGCTGTTGTTGCGAGGTTTCGGGTGCTGGTGTTGTATTGAAAATGCTGTTTGGTTAGAATTTTTGGGAGATAATGGATCGGGATCTTTCTCAGTGGCCACCAGGAGGAGGAGGAGGAGGAGGAGGACTCCCTCCAGGTGTGGATGCAGGTTTTTCGCCGTCCTTCAGCTCTGTACCGCAGCAACTGCAGCAGCGACCTCAATATTGGTCGAGCCATGGGCAGCAAAAAGCTGCTCCTTCTTTCGCAGATATGCCAGGTTCGACCCCGCCTCCAAATCCGGGCTATGGTGTTAGACAAGGGATATCACGCTACAGTAGTTCATATTACGGTACTCGTTTCGGTCCTCCGGGGTTGAGCCCTAGTTCTAGCGTTCCGGGAGGGATGGTTCAAGCTCCAGGAGGACCTAGTAACTCTGCTGCGATGCAAGTGTTGTCTCATCCGCCTCCGTTGTCTCAACTGCCTCCGGGAGGTTTTCGATACGGTATGCAGGTGCCACACATGGTTGCACTTTCAAGCTCCGAACAACATGCTGTTGCAGCACAAGGGTCTATGCAGCTCTTTTCTGGACCCCGTGGAGCTCCAGTTTCCGCACCATTTGCAAGCCCAATCCCAGCGGGTGCTCTGTTCCGCAGTTGGCGAAGTGATTCCGGATTTGGTGCACAAGTACCGCTGGAGCTCAGTTATAACGCAGATGGATTGCGTTTGGACCCTGGGGACAGAAAAGGAACAGATTTAGTGGAAATTGTGTCCCACATCCAGAAGCTTGTTCGCCAGGCAGAAGAGACAATCCATCAGATATCCAAATTAGTAAACCTGAAGCCGCAAGACCTCAGAACCCTGTTGTCCGTCTGCCCTTACAATCCACAGCACTGTGTCCCTGCACCTGCCCTTTTCCGGCACTTTCTGCAATGCCCATCATCTCCTGCCAGACCTTTTGCATGTCACGCTTATTTTGACGAGGCTGGTGCCACAGGTTCAGACCATAGATCTGAGTATTGTTTCGATCCCTACGGAAACAGCTTTTTTTACAAAGATGCTCCAGGAGTTGTTCTGGTGGCTTCTGCTTCACGTCCACTGACCTGTGATGACGCAATTTCTTCCCTGCCACCTTTTTTGCGGTTTGAGTTGGGGTCAGAAAACAAAAATTCTGTGTGCAGAGATGGGGAGCAAGCAGGTGAAGAAGACAGTGGCACTTTGTGTTTGAAAGAGGTGGCAGGAACGCACATGGAGAAACATGGCACTAGAGGATCTGGCAAGGAGGGATTTGGAGTTGCCAAAAGAAGACTATGTACTGAGGATGAGACCAGGCTCTTGCCATCAATGCTCTGGTCCTTACAGAGGGAAGTTGATGCATGGAAGGATATTCCAACAGGAGTATCACAGGCTGTTCTTAGAGCTACCCAAACTTTAGGGAGGGTTAGAAGAGTAACTATTCTGGAGTGGCTTCTTGTGGACTCACCCTCTCATGGAATAGTCCTGGATGTGGCTTTGGCAAGTCATATCTGGTCTCTCCTGAAGCTCTGTCTGAAAGCTGTAAGGACAGAAGCCTGTACTCGCTATCAGCAACATATCTGCATGAATGAGGAAGATGGCAGCTTTACCAAGGGTTCAACAAAAGGAGGCATTGCAAATACAGGGCTGGACATAGAAACAGAAAAAGAAGTAGGACAGATGCTTGTGGAGTTTTCGGTGCTTTCAGATGCAGGTACATGGTTAGCAGGTAAGCTAGCTGATCTTTATGGACCAGTTCAAAGCAGGGCAGTTGTTCTTGGTTTGCTGAAACTTTCTTTAAAGACTTCAGGGCTCTTTTTGTCCTCTTCTTTTATGGAATTGGCAGTGGAGCACATCAGGAAGACGAGTGCTTCAGAGCAGATTTCTCGTGGTAATGAGGTTGACCTTGTTGATGGCTGCAAATTGTCATCAAATCATGAGGAAGACCAATATAGGATGTTAGGGGAGTCAGGGGCAGCACAGAAGGCAAAGGAGTGTAGTTTGGAGACAGTAGATTTAGAAAGTTTGGATGACTCTCTGGAAGAAAGGCAGGTTGAAGAAGCCATAGCTGCATTGCAAATGAGAGCCACTTTTGAGAAATATATCAAAGCCAAGACTGGCCTCAACAACTTATCCAGACCCCAATTGTAAGTAACATCTTTACAGTATTGTTCCCTCATGTGTAGCCAATGTCATCATTTCTAACAAAATCAAATTTAGCAATCTTTTGTGATAGACCACAGAGATTGGGTTTGTCATTTTTGTCTGTTAATAGGCGAGGTCCTCATCTCAAGTTGAGTGAAGAGCCTCTTATCTCAGCCTATGTTAGCTATCTGCAAGTGATGCGTTGTGGTCCAATGCAGTAGATTTCCAAACTTTTGCTGGTTGCTCCAAGTTGAAAGAGTTACAAGTGCATTACCCTGGTTTTCCTTCCCTTGCAGGGTCTTGAGAACAGAACTTGATTTAGTTTTTGTTAGTAAATCAGGGAGGCTATGGGTGGGGTATAGAATCCAGGAGCATGAGGTGCTTGTAAAAAGGGCAGCGGATGAGCGAGCCAAACGACCCAACTTCCATGCTGTATCTGAGCATGATGGACTCACTTGGCAGCGCTCCCAGCAGCAGGTTGCACCTTTCCTCCATACTTTTAAACCCCATTCTTTTCTACAAGAACAGTTTTGATGGAACAGAAGACTTTTCTTTTGTTGCTTATCTCAGTTTACATTATTCCTGTATTCCACAAACAACTATATTCATAACACACTGTTTGAGGGACTTCTAGTACCGCTGTGCAATTAATTCTGTTATTGATTGGTTCTTTGGCAATGCTGTCTTTCAGGAGAATAAAAGCAAGACAAAGGAAGAATTGATGGCTGAAGAGCGAGATTACAAGCGACGTCGCATGTCATATCGAGGCAAAAAGCTGAAGCGAACACCCACACAAGTATGACTGCTTAATGAGTCATCTGCTCTCTACTAACCAATGTTGCTGTATGGACTATCTTGAGATTATCAGGGTGATCTACCCTGGATCTAGTCTAGTACAGGCGATTCTCATTTTTCAGTATGTGTTGATGTGTCTTTGATATGAATATTGTGCAGGTGTTGCATGACATCATTGAAAACCACATGGCAGAAATTGCAGATGCAGGGGGGATTGGCTGTTTTTCCAAGCAACCATCAGGTGCTCCACTCCCAAGTTTCAATCCAGATGTCCATTTGCCGAGTGAGCATCTTCCTGTTCAGACAACTGAAGAATTGAGGAAAAGCTCCCTGCCTCTTCCAGGCTTCCAGCATCAATCTGGCAATACTAGGCAAGACTCAAGAGGAAGCCAGGATAGAGGTGGTTATGTACGGTGGGGAGAGGAACAAAATTCTGAGTCTGTCAGAGACTCCAGCATTGTCAGGAATAGCACCAGGCAAGCAACTGCTGCCAGCAATTCAACTTTCCTTGTAGATAATCTAAGCATTTCTTGTCCTGCTCTCCACTGGCACTTACCTCTTGACATTGATTTCCTCACAATGCTGCAGCTTTACCTCTGTAGTCCCAGAGAGCAAAATCAGTGAACATGGATACCGCCTGTCTATTCTTACCTCTGCTCTTGCATTGATTGTGGCCATGTTTTTGTAGACCTCCAAGGTTGGAGAGTCACAACAGGTTTCCAACTGAATTGAGTCATGAGGTCATCGGATATGACAGTGATAGATCTTGGCATGATTCCAGAGGCAGTTCTCGTACATCTGATCAGCATCATGGTAGTAGTGTAAGAGAAGGCTCAGAAAGCAGGAAGCATGATGGCCATGATCGTTGGTCACCTGACCAGTACAGTAGTGGTTCTTACCACAGAGAGCATGATAGAGGAAGCAAGTCTGACAGGTAATTTCATCAGTGGCCACTACTTTTCATGGAAAGAGAATGTGGATCTGTTGTCAAAATCTGGTCAAAATCTTAGGAATTTTTCTGCAGGAGAGAGCTTTACTATTCTGTTCCATCTGTTGGATCTGCTCACATAGCCTCCATGTATTCATTCAGGGGACTGTCGATTGAGTGTAGGTGGGAAGATTCTTTGCAAGACAAGAAGATAAGCTACCACAGGGAGAGTGCTAAAGACCAGAAAGCTTACAAGCAAGGGAGTTGGGATAGGACAGTCAGCTCTAAAAGCAGACACAGCAGCAAGCGAAAGGATAATGAAGTGACACATTGACAGATGCTTGGATGCACAACCGGAGGCAGCCTTGGGTTCTTGATCTCATTATGTTATTATGGTAACAATTTAGATGGTGTCACATCCAGAAGGACAGTGGCTACTTGCCATCTCCAGTCAATAATGGCTTCAAGTACTTCAATGTATCTGTATCCTTGTCTGTATCCTTCCATGAGAGGAGTGAAGGACTGAAGGGACTGTTAGACTTGGTTTTATTTTTTCCTCTGCTCTGTTCCTTTTCTACTTCTTATGTATGTTGCACTCACTGTGATAACTTGACTATTCCTTGCTGGTGATTAGAAAAACTAGAGGAGTGACAATATTACTTTCTGTTTGCTCTGACTCAAGTGTGTGCAGGGTGTAGCCAACGAGGTATCAGGCTTGGAGGGCATTGTGTCCCTCTCAGATTTCCCATATTCCGCCAAGTGCTGGGGTTTTGGTGTTTGGTTTCACCTTGTTGATGCTATATTCCAAGACAGGCCTGTTTCAGCTCCCTAGATGTATCCACTCCCTTGTTGCTTTCCATTTCTCTTCAAATCCATCATGGTTTTGTCAAAGCAAGGACTCATTGCATGGATACCTTCTCAAATTGTCATTTCCAAGTGTTATTGATTTAGTCTCCTTGACATTCTGAAAAATACATTAGCCACCAAGCTCCCAAATTGAAGTTGTTTGAAAACTCCACTGTAGTTTGTGTAGTTTATGAGCTGTAGATTACGGGAAATTTGTAGTATAAGTGCCAGTCACTTGTCCAGGTTAGAGGGCCATTCAAGCCATTTAATGGAAGGCAATTCATGATGTGTGATGCAGATGTCAATTGAAGCTTCATAATAGGACTCAAATTTCATCACTGCTGTTCACTTCTTGTGAATTTTTTTCACACCAGAGCTTTTTTCTTTGTGTGGGTTTGGCACTCATTGTCAAGTTACCTTACAATTTTTTGTTGTGGAGATTTCTCTGCATAGATATTTGTCTGCATTGCAGTAAACTGTTAGTGGTTGATCTCTTTGACTTAGGGTGATCAAATTCTAACCTTATTTTGACCTCATCTTGCATAGTATTTGGAGGCTGAAGTTTTGTCTCCTATTTTCAGGCCATAAGATAGCATTATGTGGGTTGCTTAGTGGCTCTCTGGATGTGAAAACATGAGGCCTGCATGAGAGTTGGAGTGGACATGGATGGACAAGGAGCCTTGAGTTGGACGTTGGTGCATGGTGAATTAGCCGATGCAACAAGTTAATGCAGCTCAGTCTCCACTGCCAGTTTGGGTATGCATGTGAAGCGGTGCCCATTTCTTTTCCAAGTATTTTTTGTGAAGTCCTTACTTTTCCACTTCCTAGGTCAAATTATCCTTTGTGTACTGGTCACTGCATCCAAACGATTACAGATATCATTCACTTTTTTGGATTCCACCGTATCTAACTAATCCATTTTCATCAAGAGGCCTTTCCTTAATGTAGTGCTCTGACATGATTGTATCATTTTTTGGCCAAATGTAAAGCTACGAAATGATCAAGGTGCTTAAAAGGATGGGTATGAGCTATTGCCAATTTATCCATTATCTAGTTGTGAGTTGTGTAAGATATTGAATGAGTGAAATCTTGATGACTGAAAAGACTAAGAAACATATATGGTATGGAAGGACACATTGAAAGCATATGTTGTTTAAGGACTTCTGAGCTATCTTTTAATTATTATTAAGATGCAAAGGCGACCAAGAAGTAAGCCATATATTAATGCAGTAACGACAAGGTAATTGTTGTAAAATATCAAGGTTTTATTTTGATTGGCACAAGTTCCATTCTTTGTGCATAGATTTCAGCAAAAAGCTTATTGCAACATAGTGCAAATGCATGAATAGCTTATAAGCCCAGATTCCATGGCAACTATAAATATCTATCTATTTGAGGAAGGTAGCTTATTTGCTTGGTTTGCCATGTTGAGATCTTCCAAACTATTCCGCTCTTTGGAACCGTTTGGAAAAGCCCTCAATCAATGAGTAAGGATGCATTGAGGCAATGTTGCAATGTTTAGACCTCGGGTGCAAGAGTTAGTGAATTTGGAACAATTTTGTAATTGAAATTTTAATAAATCAAAATTAAAAATTTAGTGAAGTTAGGGTGAGCTCTTAGTATTGTTGGAAAGCTCTTGATGAGTGGGATTTCTTGGAAGTAATTTTGTAATTTTTAGATATAAGTGTTGAATTTTGAATTAATTTTGTCATTGGAAATTTTTATTTATTTATTTATTTTTAAATTGGCAATTGGGCATAGTTAGGGCCGTATTCACACTTGAAACATTTACATTGTCTTCATCACACTTGGGCTACCAACACAAGACATGCAACCATACCTACGATTGATGTTTGGTACAAAATAATTTGCCATTGTTATTGAGAATCAAACTCCCAACTTGTGAAAAATTGTTTATTGTCCAAACAACAATCGGGTTACTATTACAAGTACAAAACACAATGTGTATTTTGCATACTTATTCCTCAACTATTGAAATTGTCAATCCTTGTTTTTTTCTAATAAATAAACATTTGGCGAAAAAATGTTGATTGTTAGTTGTACATGTTGGAATCAATTTTCTTGAAAAAAGAAGATGATGTTCCCCAACAAATAAGATGTCCCAAAACCAAATAACCAAAAAAATTTCCATAATCAAATAATAGAAAAAATGTCCCATAATCAAATTTCTCCAAACTCCAAAAGAATTTTACAAGCTTCTTCCTCTACTCTTTTGAAACTACCTTTAAAACTTGTTGTTGAGAAAGAACGAAAAACCAAAATGGTTCCAACCTCATATAAGCACCTTTTAGCTTCCTCATCCTTTTGTACAAATATGGTGACACTCCAAGTCATTCCACTAGTCCCTAAAATTAGTGTCAAGATATTTGATATTAATTTTACTTTTTAGAACATGATTAGATTAATGACTTCATTCCTTTAGCAAATAAAGAGTGGTAAGTCTATCCACCTAAGTATCATAGGAACTTAGTAGTTACTAGGAGACCTCCAAATTAGCTAGATTAAGGTATTACAAGCTCATTCAGCACTTCAATGAAGGTTAGGGTTCTTTTGCCCTTTTTATCCTAAATCTTCTTCATTTAAAGCAACAACAATCATTTACCATCCTTACATAATCCTTTGTTGTAATACTTGTGTTACACCACTTGTATCAATCTTAAATTTCCATAGGTTGGGTAGATTTCAAAGCCTACTACTAAATTGTAAAATGAAATGTAGAATTGCTTATGAATGTTCAAGAAAATTTGATGATCGTAAATTGATCAATGTGTTGTGAAATATCAATGGGTCCATTTTATAAAGTGAAAATACAAGATTCAAGCACCTAGGAAACGTTCTTGTTTGCTAATGTTAATTTTTCCCCCTACTTGACATTGGTACTAGCTTTTGAGGGTATCCAGTTTCTAGTGTTAAAACCATGGGTTCAAGGTTAGGTTTTTGTTGCTCGAACCTAAGCTCATATCTTTTTGTTGGAACAAACACAAGAACCTAGTCTTGAAATTGAAATTAATCTTTTGCTAAATTTGAACTGGAAACTAGAACCATAAAAAAAACATTCTTAAAAGCATGGGTACATTTTTTAAGTAAGCAAGTTGATTTTTTTTGAAATGTTGACAAGCAAGTTCAACTTAGAGTTAGAGGTTAATTTAGTTTAGTTGTCGAACTCCATAACTATATAGGCCTTCATTTTAATTTGAGATAAGACTTTTTATCTATACAATATCTAGCATAGAGGAATGTGTAATGTTTACATGAAATTGGACTTGGTTTTGAATTGGCCAAAAGTTATTGAATTTGGACAAATGTATTAGAACTAGAATTGCAAGGTTTTAAAATGAAAAGAAATAAGTTCAAACTTGCACCCAAAAAACCTCCAAATTTAAAAAAAAAATCAAAACAACAATTGAAAGTTCTCTTAATAAAAAAACGAATCACACAACACTAGTTGGTACAACAAGTTGTTCACATACATCCAACAATCACAAATACATAAGCGTTTAAAATAATATGTTCCTATGGAAGTGGTATGCTTTGCTTATTTTTCAAGTGATGAGATTTTATCTTCCTATCAAAGGATTGTGAATTTTCTTTCTTTCTTTTGTCTCGTTTGTGATACTTATGATTTATATGTCAATGAGTCAACCTTATAATTTGAGGTTTGAAGCCTTAGCATATCACAAAATAATATTTTATTTTTTATTGCATGATTTCATTTCATTTATCTTTGGTTGAAGCACAACAATACACCAATTGACAAACCATTGGCACCCCCAAATTAAGCTTAATGTAGAGGACCAACAAGGCCTTCACCTACACTCTAGTGGGTTTGAACCAATGCGAGGTGGCTATTTGTTTTTTTGGTAATAGTTGGGTCTAGGTATTCAAAACTAAAAAATTCAAAAAACCGTCCAAGTCCAAATCTTTAAAACCTAAAGAGGGGTGGTTATGAAATGGGGGTGGGTGTTAGGGTATGTGGTTAACTAGGTATTAAACTTGGTTCTTTAACAAAAACCTGAACGAGTGCAAATAGGTTCTTTTATCATAGTTTTTGAAATGACCCCCTTCAAAACATTTGTCAAGTTTTTAACAATGTTTTACAAGGTTGGGTTTTTGTCGAGTTTTTAAGGCTTTGATAAACAATCTTAAATATTTTAAGCTTATAAGGCAAAATATAGTTTTTGCAATTTGAAGGTAGCACAATTACAAGTTTTGAAAACATAGTTCAAAACAAAACCTCAAAAAAATGATTGTCATGATTGCCATTGAAGTAAAAAAAAAACTACAACCCAACTACTAGTTAACTCAATTATAGCCTCCTTTGCGTAAGAAAAAGGCTATTTATCCAAGTTTTTGAAAAACACCTTGCATTGTCATTCTCCCCAGGTTACAAATATTTGAAATTTTTAAATCACCTAGTTGTGAAGTGGGGATGGGTGTTAACTTTTAATAAATGTTGAATAGGAGGGGGTACGGATTTTTGAAAAAGTATGACCCATCAAGCATGTTTATATATACACATGGTCTAATACCCAATTAATAACCATCACAAAAATAGACACCCCACATTGGTTTGAACTTAGAAACTATTGTGTGATTTTATCAAATGAACTTTGTAAACAATTTTTAGTATTGTAAAATCTTTGACGTGTGAACCAAAGAGTTTTGAATGTATATGCCTAAAAATGTGTGTAGCATTCACTTGTTCATGGTTGTAAGAATGTGGATTTGATCACATAATGCAAAAAGGGCGAATTGAACCGACTCTTCATTGATTGACTATTCTCAATGAACTTGTCAACCAATGGGTACCTTGCTCAATTTAGGATGAAACAACAAAAGCGTCATTGATTCCTTTTTCAAACATCTTTTAAACATGATTCCCACAAAATAAGCTAACTAATTTGATTGTCATGATAATTAATCTATTCCATGCAAAAGAGGTGAGGTGTTTAAGATGAATTAGTTTGTATCCTTTTTTTTTTTAAACACCAATAATTTAAGCAAAGGACCACATATGGTACTACCCACACTTAATTTCACCAGATATCTTATTAACTAGCCTTTATTTGCATTTTTGGGCTTCATACCTTTGAATTTATAACCCTTGAATCGAACCATCACCTTTGTTGGTGTTCTCACTTGTTCCCATTACTTTGCCATGAACTTCATCAACTTCCCATGCTAGGTTTAAATAAGATTACGATAACTTGGTCAAACTTAAAGCAATTATTCCACAAATCAAATTTCTATTCCACTTGTTGGATATAGATGAATTAATATTAATCTAGTAAAAAAATTGATCAATAATTTTATAAAAATACAAATCCTAATCATCTATTTTGTGACAGTATCATGATTGAATCCCCAACCATTGTTTTTGAAATACCTTTGGAAAGTATCACGTGCTAGTGATGAGGCTCATGTATATGCATCATCATTGAATAACCATTTTTGCATTGAAAAATTCCAATGAATGTAATAATTTACATGTTATTTAACTTTAGAAATTATTAGATGACAAGGAATGTGAGTCATCACCCAAGATGCTTCAGGCCAACTTGAAGTCAATGAAATCAAAAAATTATAAATTTTTGTGGTGTACCTACATGTATTCACTTCCACTTTGGTCAAATTCAAATATCATTTCCTTCAAATCATGGTCTATGATATAACACTGACAATCCTCCTCAATTTACAATTTAAAGCACTTCCTTTCTCGATTTGTTTTTCATCTTCAAGCACTTTTGATATCCAAGGAAGATGAATAGGTACATAGGCATGATGTTCAACTTTCTTCTTGTTTCCAAGATATTCATTCATTAGGAAACATATCAATCATTGGATATTGCCACTCTATTTCTAATGGCAATATTATTGAGATCTACATTTGAGTTTTCAAATCCTCACTATCGATACTTTACATCAAGTCGCTTGTGCAAGTTGGTCATTCTACTATTGCTAAGATTCATTTGTGTGTTGGCCGTGGATAACTAATTGCATTCATTTGGTGCATAACTCTTTCCAACAATGTGGAGACAAAAGCGAAAGAAAATAGCTTTAACACAATGTCCATTGATTGTCTTTTCTAACTTCAACAATAGGTTGCATTGCAAACATCAAAACATAACATTCAAGTACTCAAGCCAATGCAAAGGGAAGACAAATTTTGTGATCTCAATCTTGAAGTTAGAGGAAAAAAAAAGGAAGAAACTTCATGTGTACCTTGAACCTAATAAGATATTTATGCATAACAATCAATATTTCAATTCTTTTCCTTTTTGGGAATTATCATGTCTTTTTATTTGATTGAATTTTCTCAACCCATTAAGATTACTTGTTTGTTTGGTTTGATGGTCACAATTGAGGTCTTCAAAGTAGGAAACAAGTTGTATTTGGAAATGCGCATAGGATGAAAGTAGATTTGATGGCTACTTTTTAAAAACCAACCCTTTAAATATGATAGACCATGCCACATGAAAGTATTATAGTTTGCCATAGTTCACTTTTGCAAATTGCATGAAAGTCTTCCATTTGCCTTCTATAACAAAATTGATAGATGTGATCTAGCACCCTTCTTGAAGCCACCCAATGAACTATTGAGTTTTGTTCTGAAAATATGTAGGAGCAAAAGTGAAAACGTACTTTTGCAAAATAGAAAAGAAATAGCATGGGTAATTTTTCTATGGACTTGGTAAGAAAGAAACAATAAACATTCAACAAAAACAAATATGAAGCAAATACAAATTAAAAGACCTTACAATGTAGAAAACACTTCCAACAACGATTGGAAGGGACAATTTTTTTTAATAAAAAAAGACACCAAAACTTCATCAACTTTTGATAAGAACACCCCTTCCTACATACAAGAATTAAAGGCCTTAAGTAACCTTGAGAAAACTATAGCAAAATGGTGGAATAGCCAATTAACCTTATCCCAAAAAAAAATTGGTTTTAAAAATAAACATACAAATTTGAGAAAGAAATCTAATAAATGAAATCCAATGGTACAAAATTTGGTTAACTTTGAAATTTTAATTAACTATAAAATCTAGTTATGTGTTTATGGTAAATTTTCTACCTTCAACAACCCCATTCAAACTTAGCCCACACATGGTGTAAAGATAGGTCTAAAGCTTAAAAAGAAAGAAAAACAATTAACATAGTTAGAAAATAAATATTTGATATATCAATGAGAAGTTTGCAAAGGGGTCCAAGCACCCATTCATGAGCCACATGCACCCTCTAAAGCCTTTCCTTTTTTTGAAAAATATTCTTGGAATATTTTTCAAATCATTAAAAGTCTTTAAGATGTTCATTATATTATGTATTAATGTTTACATTAAAATTGCCAGAATAAAGATGTAAATAGGTATTAAAATCTGCAAAAAATAGCTAGGTATGAGTCCTTCTACACTACAAAAACAATGGTTACAATTATTTTAAATTATTTTAAGGATTTTTTTTTTATCAAAATTTGATTTCAAAATTTCAAGATATGTATATCAATGTATTGAATTTATATATATATATAAAACTCCATATATATATATATATATATATATATATATTTTAAATGGTAGATTCACAAAATGAAGCAATGGTTTTAATTACTTTGGTACATGTTTACGAAATTGCACCCAAAGTAATCAAGATTTGAGATCACCACATCAAATGCTCTAATGTCAAGTATTTGCAAGCTAGGATGGATCAATTTTGAATCCATAATAGGATTTTGATAATGTATTTTTTATAAGCCAAAGATGTATATTTGTATATTTGCAAAAATAGTCATCTTTTCCAAAAACAACATTAACATTTGAAAATTGTATATATCATATGCTATAATCTTTTTGAATTTTTTTTCTTAATTCTACAAATCATGGTAGGAAGGTTTTTGCCAATTTCATTATATATGAATTATATGATTGGATCCCTTTTCAGATTTTTATAAAAAAAATTCACAATAAATGCAGTATAATCCATAGGAATGCAAAAAAATGACACAATGATGTCCAAAAATGGACACTCTACTTTGTAAACACCTTGGCATCTATTGAAGGATAAATGATTAATTATTAATTAATCAATGTAAGTATTAGAAGCTTTCATTTATGAAAATTAAACTATATATTAGTATAGTAATTAAATTAGTTTAGTTTTAAAATCATTTAGTAGGACTAAACATACCATTTCAAGATGTTCTTCGTTCAAGAAAGACATTATAACTTTTGAGGTCCACTTTCTTCACAAATCAAGGCAACCACCTTGTGTTCAATGAATGTGTTTCACTTCATATCAATGGTAATTAGCCACATGTAGGAAAATAATTTATTTGAAAACACAATAACCATGTAAGTATCAATAGCCTTGATTTGTAGTCAATTTGCCAAATGCAAATTTTTTTTTTGTAATATTCTTTTACTCATTCATTATCTTTTGATTTCATGTTATATAGCTTCATCTAAACTTGTTCGTTTGGTAACTCCTTTTGGCAATGTTTATAAAATGTTTGTTGTATGTTAGCAAAAATACAATTAAGATGATTTTTCACCAAATTTGCTCCTCACTCAAATATGGTGTTTTTTTAATGTTCTTCAAAAAATATTAACAATGTGGCAATAATTAGTTTCCGCATTAGCAATAATGATGCATTTGAAAATTTCAATATGAACATCATTATTTGTATTTTTTTTCATACAATGGGTATGGTGATCATTTTCTCGTCTTTCTTTCATCCTTATATGTAAATGGTCAAGTTGATGGTGCATGATACTATGGTGAAAAATATGGATTCCATCTTGGGTATGGTTATTTAGGTGCGCCACTCATAATAGGGTTATTGGGTTCAAACATTGGTATTGATCCAACAATATTTTGATATGTAGAAGGACTATTTGGTGGACATTCTATTGGGCTTCCTTCACGATTTGCCTCTTTTGTCACCTTTTCTAGGCATTGCCAAAGCATTGTAGCAAGCAATGGTTTTGAGGTTATTAATGAATGATTGGCTCCTTGAGGTATAATTAACATTTTTTGTGTTATTGTTTGCAATGTTGGTAAAATCAACATAGGATTAGAAACTTACATGAATGAAGGATATGGTATTTGGTACCACAATGGTTGAATTGGGTATTGATGCATGAAATTGAATTATGGATTGTATTTCTTGGATGAACTTTATTTCATCTTGAGTTTTCATGAGTTTCATGTATGGAATTTCTACCCATTAATTAGGATGGCTTCAAATCCACATCCCTCACAAAAGTGGAGTTTAAAAATTTTAAAAATTTTTAAAAAGAAAAAAAAGTTGAAGTTAAAACCTTTCAATCAATTTGCACTCAATAATATGTTCCACAAAAATAATAATAATAATAAATTTTTATGGTGTAGTTTGAATTTGGAAATGCGCTCATCATCTCAAGCTTCAAAGACCCAAGCTAAACCCTAAACCCTAAACCCTACTATACTCTATAATGAATCTAAACACAACATCCTTAAGGGCCTTGGTAGGCAAGATCAGTAGAGGAGTTGGCTTGCCGGTGTGTTTGTGGGGGTGGGAGATGCTCTCAGGCAATTGCAAGCTCGATCTGGTGACGCCCATTGCTGCTAGGGTGCTTTGCCATATACATCAAGCTGCTATACTAAATCCCTCTTCAACGGTTTCTGATTGAAGCTTTTCTCAGCTGGAGATTTTGCGTCTCAACTGTTCTTGTGTTATGGGCTTGGCCTTTTGCATTCGGTTTCAGGCCATCACGGTTCCCTTTTAGCATCTATGTCTTTTCTCCTTGCTTCGTCTTTTGCTCGCAGTCTTTGGGGTGCCCACAGTTTTGCTCTTTGAAGATTTTTAGTCGACTCGCGGCCAGGGTGAACCAGCACCCACGTTGGAGGTTGGAGGTTGGAGGTACCTCCAACCTCCAACGTGGGTGCTGGTTCATCCCAAGGCGTCGGCTCGCAATCCATCCGGGTATGGCTTTTACCCTGTGCCTTTTTGGAAGTTTCAGGCTCCTTCTGGGGCAGTTTGCTTTTCCCAGACCCCTTGATGTTCTCCCACCTCTCCTACCTACGACCAGCCGAACAGCGCCGGGCCCACAGATGGAAATCTACTCAAGTAGCTGCGCTCTTTTCGATCACCATTTGAAGTTTATTCACAAGCGTCGAGGGAACGCGCCCACTTCATATATCTTGCACAAATCTTTTATTTCCCATTCATGGGAGATATGCACACAGGTTGTTATTGCTGAAGCAGCAAAAAAGCATTTCAGCATCGTGATTTGAATATAGACAAAATTGCGTAACTGGATTTGCAGTTGCAATCGTTGGACGAAAGATGAGTTCAAACTACAGGCCAGACCGGCATTCCAGTGCACAGCCCTTCGGGTCTGCTTCTTCTAGTAGTAGTCCTTACGCAAGCTATGAACCCTCAGCGCCTCCAGAAAGTGGAAACCCTAATTTGAACCCTAGCAGGAACGAGCAGGTAGGAGGAGGAGGAGGAGTAGCAGCAGCAGCAGCAGCAGCAAGCTACGTGTGGAATAATCCACATCTATCCAGCGCTGGATACTGTGGGCAACAGGTCCCTCAAACAACTGGTTTCTCCGGACCTCAATCTGGAAACCCTTATGTGCAGATTACACCGACTGCTTCCCGTGGTGGTGCAGGTATATATGTTGCTTGAATTTGTTTATTGTGGGTGAGAGTTCATGTGGGAGGATTTTGGTGATGGCTCGCACCAATTGTGAGGGTTCTTTGTTGGAAACATTTCTGGTTCACTGGTGGGGGGATTAAACTGAAAGTGTTGAATATGTGAGTCCCTGAAGTGCTAGAATTTTAGTTGCAAAAGATTGTGGAAATAGAGACTTAGATTTGAGAATTTGTTTTCTCTGTGGGTCAGAGACCAAACATTTGGGTATGTTTGGCCTGATGTTATTTCATGACGAAATAAAATGTACATCAAGTATGGCCTAGCAGGGTGGACACACTGGATTGCATGTGAACTCTGAATTAAGCACCCTAGGCTGAAAACAGGCTTTGAATGGGGTGACATTCCAAGATACTAGTGCTGCAAGGATACATACAACCTACCTTCAAAAGGAGACAGTACATACTGTAAAGGGAAGATAGTACCAGGCATGCTATGGCAGTTATGTCTAGCATCGAATTTTCCTTTTTTTGGGTGGATGTTCATGGAGTTTCCTTAAGTGCTAGAGTTTCACAACAGAAGTCTGAATTTTGTTCTCAGAATTTTACTGTAGTTCAATGTAGGTTTAGAGTGAAAACTGGCAGACCTTGGAGAAACTAAGGGAGGGAAGTCTTTTAGACCCAAACTGATTGATTATTATTTGCTGTATTGGTAGAGGGGAGTCTGCGATTATTTTGACTATGGTTTGATGCATGCACCAAGAATTCTTGTTTGCATCTGTATTGCTGCAGCTGATTGAGTGCATGTTTGTGTGCAGGTCCCATTGATTTCTTGAACAAGCTTGGAAAGCAGGTAGAGTGCATAGCTGGAAATGTTTGGGGCCATTGTAAGTCTTCATCTTTCTTGAGATCTATGCAAATTAGGTTCTTGAGTACTGTGTCTTGCATTCAGCTTCAAGTCCTATGTTGGTTATGTTGGCAGCTGAGTGCAAAGTTCTTCATTTGTGTAGCATGCCATTACAAAAGCGGTGTGGAAAAATGCTCCCTCAGATTTTCCTTTTCTGGATTAGCTTCTGGGTATGAAGCCATGGGCGTAGCCATTCATGACGCAATGCCCTGTTCGCACGATATTGAAAGATTGGAGATTGTGTTGTTAATCCAGTCTTCTCGGGGGTGCATGGGTACAGTGAAAGTAGGGAACTCTGTGTCAGATTCAGCCTTGGGAATAATCAGCCAGGGGAGCAAGTTACTGACAGGAAGTGGCTTTGAAGGACTTTATAAGCAAATTTTTGGATTAGCACCAAAGGAGCGGCTTCTTAAAACCTATGCCTGCTATTTGTCCACCTCGAGAGGTCCTATTAGTGGCACACTGTATATTACCAATCAGAAATTTGCCTTCTGCAGTGACCGTCCTATTGCATATGCATCCAGTCCTGGTCAGCAGGCATTGAGCTATTACAAGGTATCGCAGCTTTTGTCCTTGTATGTTTTCAGTTGAGCCAGTCAGGCTTCCAGTGGAATATTAGTAGTAAGGCGTTTCTGGTTACTGCAGGTAGTTTGTCCTGGTAGACTAGAGTTCCAATGGGCAGAGTGGCCACTGATGTTCCCAAACCAGTCTTTCAATTCTGATGTTTCCCAGAGGAGTCTTGCTGCATGCAGCCTAAGTGGATTCAGAGTGGTTTTAGAAATTTGCCTAGTATTTTGTAAAGATAAGAATTGGGGTGGTTGTATGGTATTGCAACCTGCAAGGTCTCACTGAGTTCCCACTTGTGCACAATTTCCTTGTTTAACACAACAGAAACTGTTCACACAAGTGATTGAATATTCTTTGTTTGCTGTTTAACTTTGCAGTTGTGAAATGGAGTCCTTCCAGGTTAACTAAGTTGAACAATTGACACTTGTTTACTTGTAGCATGAAGGACTGCACTTTTGGCCTGTGATAATAGGTGTCTGTATGGTAATACTAGCTTCAGGGTGGGAGGCATAAACTTGCCTTCTTGGATCTCTATTGACTTGATAAGCAGCTGTTCTAAATTTTTGGGTATGGGCAGGTGGTACTGCCATTGGAGAAAGTGTGTGATGTGGCTCCCTCAGAGAACCAGAATAAACCAACAGAGAAGTACATCCTAGTATTCATGGATGATGGACATGAGTTTTGGTTCACAGGATTGGTGAACTATGACAAAGGATTGAAGAATATGAGGGAGTCTATACTCAGGAGAGGGAAAAATTCCTCCAATCCCCAAAGTGGCTTCTACCCTCCAAGGGGTCTGATGAGTGTAAGCACCCATCAAGGGTCTGGAGTACCTTACCAAACTGTGTACTCTTCACAACAATCTTCTGGACAGAATCAAGGATGGCAACCTACATCTGTTCCCAGTCAAGCAGCAGGTCAAAACTCAGCATCATCAGGACAGTCTCACTTTGGAAGTCAGTACACATAGAAGTCAACATGCTAAGAAGCATGGGGTAAATACACAACAGGGTAATACAGGGCTTGTGTCATCCTAAGAGCATTTGTTTTTCACCTTGAACAAGGTCAGGCTAAAAGAGCACATATGGTAGTGTAGTGATTAGATACAATGCCATGATTCCAGAGGTAAATTGATTTGTTTTCTTTAGTTCTGCCTTTTCTATGAGGTTATTGATATACTTACCACAATTTTGAATGCACATTTGCATGACTTCCTGGGCCTTGTTGGCCTACAGTGTACTTTGTTATGTATTTTGTATACATCAGATGACATCCAGGTTTGAACTAGGTGAGACTATCTGATTGATGTATATCAGACATTTCTTATGTGAGGTGGAAAATATCAAGTTTGTCTTCCTAGCCGAAGGCGAGCTTGCTTTTTTTCTAAACTAAATCAGGGAAAAACTATTGCTACAATAAAAATATTTTTGAAGATTCCTTGGAGGTCAAAGCTTTGGCTAGAAATTTATGGGTGACAGATCCTTTCATAATGTACTCTGAGAAGTACACTGGGCAATAAATATTGAACATATGACAATGCCCTTTAGAGTGAAGAGCTCAGAAGAAAGGGAGGTAGGTGATAATGCGCTGTACTTAAAACACGCAGATGTGTGCCACGCTTGGATATGGACTTGGATATGGACTATACGTTAACTGGTGAAAGAATGCCAAGCTTGGCATGAAGTAGGTGCAGAGTACTGGTGATTCTGCCTTCATATCATGTATCATCAATGATGATACATGATATGAAGGCAACCCTAAACCCTAAACCCTTTGTAATTCTGTACAAGCATCAACAAAGCAGATCTACAGGAAGTTTATACAGAATTGTGGGTGTTACTGCAGTTAATTTTTTCTGTTACAGTGTATCAACTTCATAACCTTTGCGTCACCTGCTTCTTCAAATCTGAAGTGCCTGATATTCAACCATTGTGGAATTGATAATGGCTGATACAGATGTTTTGTATCAAGCAGAGCCTTTTTCAGTTCATACTATTGGGGATATCCAATTTGATTTCATACACATTTTCAGACAAACAGCAAGCATTTGGACAAGCATGAGTGAAAAAATCTGGGTTTGTGATCTTCCACCTTGAGGTGCTCCTCTCACCGTCACAAAAAGACAATCTTCCAGTTTCAGGCACTTCTATACCACCAGCATGTGACAGCAGAAACCAATCTTCCAAATTCGGGCAATTCTATACCCCACAGCATGTGATGGTAGAAACCAATCTTCCAGCTTCAAGCATCTCATGACAGTAAAAAACTAGAAACTATCAAGTGATGGGTTTTCCATTTCTCACAGGATGTTCTTCTACAAAAGAAAGAGAAATGCAGAAGAATGCAAACTGTGCAAAGCATGTGAGAGTAGAAACCCTATTTTTTCGCAGGATGTTCCACAAAGAGATGCAGAAGAACCCAAACAAATTGTGCATGTGTTGAGAGTAGCTTGCCCACCAAAGGTAGGTCACTCAACAGCAAAATTTCCCAAGGTCCACACAAGGAAGGAGAGAGAGACATGGTGGCAGTCACCATTCAATGCTAGGGAAGAACCTTGCAAGTGAACCTACTTGAGGAATTTGACAAAGAAAAACCTGCTGCACAGTAATCAAATCCTTTTCTATTTTCAATTTGAAGAAAGTAGCAAACTTGCCACCTTGCTTAGTATAAGAAGGCATAGGAGTGATCTAGATTTCTAAGCACATAATAGAGATATCCTCAAAGTCACCACCCAGTCTTTACCATGTCTTTGGGCCTCCTTTCACCCCCAAACCCTTCTCTCTTTCAGAGGTATTCGCAAAGTAAGAAGAGTTTGTTTATTAATTCTGGGGTATGAAATGCTGAAACTCAGCATTTGATGCACAAGGTTCGAGAGTAATTATAGTCTCATGTCCTAATTTGAGGACATATTGTGATTCATAAAGTGAAGAAAACACAACATTAGTACCTTAAGTTTTGGTAATTAAGGTTGAGATTAAATTTTTTTAATGTGTCTATATATATATATATATATATATATATATATATATATAACATTTAAACAAGGAATGAAGGCAGGGTGAAACTGAAATTACATTGAGTTTTGTGATAATATGAACTTCATTATTTTACTTTACTTTTATCAATTTCAAAGTTCACTACTATTGGGGCTTATTATTGTCATAATTATTTTGAATCCCATGCATTAGATACCATGGACTTAAGTTTTACCCTTAATTTAATATTAAAAAAATCATTTCACAAATAACAATGTTTGAGATTGAAATAGAGGATAGGACATGAAAGGAGGACCTAAAGGCACTTTACATATTTCTTTATTATGAAAAAAATGTTCTTAAGATTAATATTTCTAGGAACAATTATACAAGCAAAACCTTTAGGATCCAAAAGGACCACCATATTTAGATTCCATATTATATGTTTGGGATACAAATTAGTTTTGGTACACAAGATACGATATAACATCTATAAATTTGGGCTCCATGTTGCTATGCACTACCAATGACAATAAATTTCTATGCGTATTTGGAATTGTGATTATGATAACAAAATTATAATAAACTAAAAACAAAGAAAGAATTCTCAAATTTTTCAAAATAAAATATGTTTTCATCTCTTACACTATACAAGAAAGGCCATGAATGTTGTAAATAAAAACATAACAAGCTTCGAATAGAAAGACAATAAAAAGATTTCAAAAGATGCATGCAACAAATTTTTAAAAAAAACAAGAAATCCAAGAAATTGCAACCATAGAAGAGGTTGTTATGCAAATATGTCATTTTAGGTAGTTATATAATAGATTTTGAGTTAGAATAATTCATTTCAACATATTATGGGAAGGAACATGGTAGGACAAAATACTAATGGGAACCTATTCTCGTCCTATATAAACCATCTCCAATGAAAATTCATTGTAATAGAATTTCAAAATAAAAGGTTTTTCTTTTATATTAGAAATAATTTAGAGTGTCATTTCAATTTTTTCACATTTTTGTTTAATAAAACCAATTTTAGTGTGAACTATCATTTGGTTGTAATTCAAAGGATTAAAAAAAAATTCAAATTTGGAATATGTAAGGGTCATGAATAATTTTGGTTTGGGAATTTTTTGGTCAAGATAATTGTGGCCAATTTTGAAATGGCACAAGACAACCATTAGAATTGTAAATCTCCAAAAGTAATAGATAAATAAAGCCTATTGCCTTTTTGGACGAATAATGATTGAGAAACTATTAATTTCTTATATTTTCAATTCAACTATTGAAATTGGCATAAGGATATCAAGTTATAAACAAAAATTCTAGTGATGATTCATTGGAACTAGTTTGGGTAGGACTACTTTATGTTTCATAAGTTGTTGGAGATTGGATAATTATAAATTAAAATATGTTTAACCCATTTTCAAGTGAAGACACATGGAAAGATGTCTTTTTAGATTTGTGTATTTTCAAAGTTTTTTTTTTAAAACACTATATTTAGGAGAAGATTTTTCAATATATTTTCCATCAATTTGCATCCCATTTGTTTTCAATTCAATTTTGATCCAATTGTTGAATTGAATTGAATTTAATATAAATTGAATTCAAGTTACATTTCAATGTTAATTCATGCCTCAATTTCATATAGTAATGAATTAATGTCTCTCACCCAAAAACATTCAAAATTTTGTTTTGTTTTGCAAAATATTTGTTTTTTTCTTTTTTTTTCTTTGATGTTTTAAGTCTTGGTGCAAATAAGGGGGATTTATTGCATGTTATAGATTGCATCATATCATTATTACCCTCTGACTAAAATTCATTTATATCAAAGTTGTTTCAACATGTCATGTTATTGACTATGCACATGTGTTTTCTAATTATGCTTCATATAAATGTCTTGACATTATTCAAGAGATTATTAGCAATGGGGCAAATGTCAATGCAAAAGGTGAGAATAGAATTATGTTTTTTTCATTTAACATTTAAAAACAACCATGATGAACTCATTTGGATATTATACATGGAATTCAATTTCCTTTTTACGTTTTTATCTATTTCATAAATCATAAATTGTATAAATTTACGTTTTTTTTACATTATGTAAATATTATGGTAGAGTTATATGCACAAAGGTCAAAAGGACCAAATGCATAAGCATGTTATGAGTTTGGTAATGATCCAATGAATATGTGTTTCAAACATAGAGCAAGAATGAAGGTTGACTATGGAATTAAAGATATTAGAATTTTATAAAATTGTATTTCTATTATGTAAATTGATGTGATTTTTACAGGGCATTTTTTTTATGAGTATTTTGTGTTTTGGCATGCACATATTACAAAAAAAGTGACTTCACTCCATTATGTGTGCATTGTGTGAAAATAAAATATTGAAATAATTAGTGGTGCAAAAAAAAAAAAAGTATTATCTTCCTCAATGTTCTTCCTATGTTTTTTTTTGGCTAAAAGCTTATTTTGATATGTGTTTTAATTTGATTAAGTTTTATGCATCACATCATTATTACATAGCACAAGTCATATGATATCAACCTATTTATACCTTTACAAGCTTGTTTTAAGTGACATGGGTATTCATGTTTCAAAAGAGAAGAAAAAACCTTCAACATTTAAAACCTACATATTTGTTCAAATTATTTAAACAAGATAAAGCAAAAGATAAAATAATTTGAAGATGCAATAATACAAAAGAAAATTGATCATATAATGGCTAAAGAGGTATATTTGTGAATAATACTATCTTTGAAATCCACATTTTGACATTTTGTTATCTTGTAAAATCAATCTTTAACAAAATTGAATAATGATTTATGAGTGTTTTACAAGACATTATACATGCAAATTGTCATTTTTTCATTGTTACAAGATTGTGTACATAATATGAATAAATGAACTAAAATAACTTTGTGCATGACTAGTGACAAAATCAATGGTCAATAATATATTGGGATAATGACATGTTTGACAATCCAAATTTTCCTATCATAAATATATAGGAAAACCTTTTCATGAATATTATATTGAATAAAAATGATCTATCTATGTATTCATAATTGATCAAGTTTGTGATTTATTTTTATTTTTTTGGGGAGATTCATTAATTAAAAATTTAATTTGAAACATTGTTAATTTTATGGGTAGATGACAAACATTGTTCCAATTACAAAGGTCATTGCTTGATGATAATCCTAATAAACTATTTATTATATGAATATAAAATATCCTTGGCAACTTATGGAAACCCTTAGAACTATTATTGACATTGCAAAAAAGAATAGAAGATGAAAATTTTGTCATAAAACAAGGATGACTTGATAAGATCAAATGGTTTATGTGTCTTTTTAAACTCATTTTGTAATCTTGTCCCTTATGTAAATATGACCTACTAGAAAAGGACAATCCATCTTGTTTATTGCACACCAATAGGAAGATAAGCATTTCAAAAAATGGATTAAATATTTTGACATGTTAAAGTAGAAGATGTGGATAGGTATCACCTTTAATTATTTGTGATCCTATCGAAAGGACAATGGAGATCCATTCAATCTATGTTCCTAACAAAACCAACCTCCTTCAATCACTTGTCAAAGATTTGGCATGGTTTTGTGAATTTTGTTCAAATAGCCATTGGACATATAATTCCAAAATGTTTAATGGACAAGACAAGGGGTGCCAAAGTAACTTTAGTATCATGATTTGTAATATTCACAAAAAAAACGCATGAAGTGTGGGATTGAGATTGGCAATTTGGACTACAAGAAAGGTTTTTTACATTCATTATGTCATGATTAGCTTAACTTTGTTCTGACTTCTCATTCATTCTTGTTCCTTTTCACAAATTGTTGTTATTTCCCATGTAGGCAATAATTTTGGCTACTATAGTAGAGATTGGGGATAATTTGGTAGTCAATGTTGATGAGAGCAATGATGAAGGTGCATCTTTTTGGTTGGTTGTTGATTATATGCATTGAGTTGCTTCATAATTACAAATAAGTAAAATATAATCAAGGGATTACATTTAAGGAAGGTGATGATGTTGTAGGTCTTTATTGTCAAAGAGGAGGGAACCTCTTACATCTTATTGAAGGATTCACATAAAATGTACTTGTACTTTCATTTGGTTAAGAGTATAAGGTTCCTAATGCCATTTTAAAATCACCAAGTGTGTAGGAATGATCCCATTTATGAATTGTCAAGAGATATTTTGTAGAACATTAATGAGGTCAATATTTCTTTGTGTTAAAAAAAGTCCATCTTTCCTCAACATGCCTTTGTGTTAAAAATTAGTCACAAGGACTAGTTGCAAAATGACCATACTAGTGCATTGAACTATTCACTTGGTTGTCAAGTTTATTTTACAAATAAACTGTGTTCGAAATCCACATGTTTTTTCAAAGTTGGTATACCATTAGTCTTATATTATGAAATTAGTCCCTTCCTTAGTTTTGTTCTTGGATTATATAGCACATGTGTTTTTTAACACACATGTCATCTCATGACTAGTAGAATTTTGCCATCCACTGGTTTATTATCATTGACCACATAGAAAGCCCAACAAATGACATTTCTCCATTTAGGCCTTGTAATTTTTGTAAGTTTAAAATGAATCTTTCATCATTATTTTCAGAAGCCCTACTTGCTTTAGTTTCCAAGCTCAAATTCTCAATTGAAAATTTTGTTATATCATACATCAAATTTTCATTTTGAAAAGGTTCAATTTCAATTTCCTCTCTAGTTTTTTCACTTGCACTTGACTATTCGATTGGAAGAAATGTTAAAAACAACATTACGCAATGCAAATTTCAACTTCCAACAACCAAAATCTAAAATACTACAAGCCATTTCCTTCAAATCAAAAGGTTTTAACAATTTTTTTAGATTTGTTTTTTGTTTGTAAATTAAAAAATTAATGATCATAAGGGCATAGGTAGAGCAAGAAGTCAAGGGTCAAGGGTCAAGGGAAGAGAGTAGTTACAAAGATAAAAATAATAGCTCACTTTTAAGCAAAGAATAAAAATTGAATGGAAACTATGATTACCCTTTTCAAACAAACACCAATTTCCTTCTAACAATCAAGGTTAAGTTACAAATAATAATAAAAATGTTAAAAATACATTAAAAAAATTATTTACAAATGTACAAATCAAATACAAAGGAATGTTTAAAAATAATATCAACCAAAAAAAAGGAAAATAATTTAATGGATTATATATATATGACTTACAAGGTTTAGAAACAATCTCTTATTTTCTTTCCCTTTCCTACAAAATTGAAATGTAAAAAAAAGAAAAATTATGCACAAAAAATTGAAAAAATGAAGTTAAAAAAAAAAAAACTTCAGAAATGATCAAATAAAAAATGATTTAAAAAATTTATAAAATAAATTTAAA
>Ga0116227_10003210_pt1 | contig 36605 bp, 26 predicted proteins | sample S1TSphgellanicum_FD_89693 | JGI IMG/M metagenome (GOLD analysis project Ga0116227, IMG submission 89693) | Host-associated microbial communities from peat moss isolated from Minnesota, USA - S1T2_Fb - Sphagnum magellanicum MG | ecosystem: Host-associated > Plants > Peat moss > Unclassified...
AAGTGTGGTCACAACCACCTCTCTTACATAACCTTACCCACCCACCCCCCCCAAAAGAAAAAAAGTTCTTGGCAAGAGAGGTTTTTTTTTTTTCATTTTCCAATTTTTTTATATTGAAAATTTTTCAAAAATTTCCCCCAAATAATATAAAATTTACTGTGATTTGAATTAGAAAAATTTCCAATTTTTTCCAATTTTTAAAAACTGAAAACAGGACAAAATTTGTCCCCCACAAAATGACTAGTCTTGGATGCTCAGCCATAAATGACTAATGAGGGTGTGAATAGGCAGAAAATTTACATGATGAGAAGGGAACTTGTTTTTTTTTTTTTTTTTTCTTTCTTACAAGTTAATTACAAATTTGCGCACGGCTGTGGACATGGCAGTATGGGTAAGATTTTCTTGAGAATGGCAGTGTTTTTATTTTGGCAAATTCTTTTCAAAAATGCAAAAAATTAGAGTTTTGAGGGCTTTCTCATCATCAAATTTCCTTTTCTTTTTTCTTTTTTGAAAAAGTCACCAAAATCTACATCAGGTCCCAAATTCCAATACTGTCGCCAACAATATAAAAAGGATGTTTAAATTCCTTTGTTTTCATATTTTATTTATAGGGAAGTTTGGCTAAATCCTCTTATGGATGATCACCGATCATGCTTCATCACAAAATTGGTAAAATAATAATAATAATAATAATAATAATAAGTTTAAAAACACTATTGGGAAGTCCCACACTTAGGGTCAACCTTGAGCAATGAAGGCCAAAGAACTGAAAAGAGACACAAAGTAACAAGGTGGGGTTTTTTTTTTTATAATTGATTTATTTTTGAACTTGTTCATATGAAAAAATTAGAAAAAAAAATCCCCTTCACCTTACCCCCCTTCCCCAAAAGAAAAAATATTGAAATGTACACTTTAAAAAAAAACCAAAAAATTCCAAAAAATTCTCAATTTTTGTGGTTGACAAAAAAAATTGTTGGTAGGCCCCAAAATTACTACAAGTGTCTGAGAAAGTCAAGGGCATGTGCTGAATTATTACTTACTGGTGCCTTGTACTAGCTGTGTCATCGACAGATTGTGGATCCCAGAGAGAGAAAGGAAGAACTGTTAGTGAAGTCATCCATCATATAAGGGCTACCCACCCAACGCATCTGTAGTGAGTGAATTAGGTCTTCACATTCTCTACCGCATACTTGCCTCTCTCTCAAATTGTCATGCAGATTTTTTATTACTAGGAAAGCACGTTCTTTTCTTTCACTCTTATGACCAGATCCACCCATGTGGGGGCCAAAAGTGGGGGCCAAAGTAGGGGCCAAAAGTGGGGGCATTCCTGAGATGAAAGGGCTTAGGACCACGCAGAAGCCCAGTTAGGCCCCACATTTCAGAGGAGTGTCCCTCACATTCACATTAAAAAGTATCTTTAAGGCAAAAGAAGAATTATGGAAATACAATTATTTCCCCATGCAAAACTGTAATCTTCAAAAAGATCCTCCAAAAGAAAACCAAAAATCCTTCAAGATATCATAATTCTATAACTACTCTGAAGCTTCAACACAAGCCAAAATATCACCTTTCAAAAATCCTCATATAAAAAATAGGCCTACTACCTAGGGGCCTATAAAACTCCCTTAAGCTACTATACTCTATAATGAATCTAAACACAATAGCCTTGCCTACCAACTTCATGTTTTCACAAAATTTCATTTCACTATTATGAGGATTATTTAATGACCTAAGGGTAAGGTAGTTAAGCTTCAAAATGAGATAAATTGTCTATGGAATTGTCTAGGGATGACCATACGATATGAATTGTCTTTGGAATTGTTGAGGGACGATTATACAATAGATTCCAAAAAATCACCCATATATCAACATACGAGTTCCTCAAAAAAATAAAATTGTCCCAACAATTTGTAACCTATTACTTTTGTTGTTGTACTAGTGACCTAAATCTTTAGGTTCAACTTCAAAGTGTTTGAACTTTTGTGTGTGTGGTTTTCTTTTATCAATTTTGTGATGTAGTCAACTTTATTTATCGGTGTCTTTTCTTTAAGTGGAGATTTATTTTTTCGCATTTAGGTGAGTTTTTTTCAAAATAGTGAAAATAAACAAGAAGAAATGATGTTTTGAGAGTTTTTTTTTGGGTCATTTCTCAAAAGAAATTGGAAAAAAATTCTACAATTTGGGGCAATTATCAGTAGTCAATTAATGCGAAATCCTTTTTGGGGACAATTATTTACCAATGATTCTACAACATGAAACTCATTTTTAAAAACATTGAGTCAAAGTGATGATCATTCATGAAAGAAATTTAATCAAATTTGGCTATCAATGGAAACCCAAAAAAAAAAAATCATCCTTCTATAATAATTTTGGTTACAAACAGTGATTTTTTGGGACAGAACTGGTCCTTTTTTCAACATGCTAAATTGGGAATTCTTTGGATTCTTTGGTTTTTTGGGTGCAAATTCGACTAATTATGCTAACTTTTTGGAAAAATTCACCAAATTTGCAATCACACAAAATTGAAATAAAAAAACCCTGATTACACAGTACTATAGCCAAAATTGATGCACTGGAAAAACAATAAAATAGCCAAATGTTTTTTTCCAGTAAATTGATATAGAGATCTGGCAATTTAGACAAGGCAGGTCCTGGTTAGTGATTTTCTTTCCACTAATTTTTTAAACAAAAAAAATAATTTTGCTATTATTTTTGGGGAAAAAAGCCAAAGTTTCAATATCACAAAAATTGGGGAAAAAAAAAAAAAAAACCCTGGTCCTGGTATTAAACTGAATTTCACAATTTCAAATATAGGATTGGTGTGAATTAAATAAATTGAAATATACAATATCCATTTCAATCCACATGGATTTCAGCATGACCAATTACTCTGGGAACGTCCATTCCACCAGCCTTTTTTTTTTTCCTGGCTATTTTAAACTAAAAGAGATATTAAAAATTAAAAGTGCTTTTTGAGATTTTCAATAGCCATAATTTGACCAAAATTTTTAAAAAATCGCCAGATTTCTGTACATGGTTGTAATATGTAGCCAGAAATATAAAAGGACATTTTTAAAAATGTCACTTTCACATGTAACTTGTAGCCAAATTTGGCTAAATCTTCCTATGGGTCATCACCATTTTGGCTATATCACAAAATTAACAGGAAAAAAGAAAACACTACTTGCCATTGTATTGGGGCTGGGTTAGTGCAAAGTTTGATTTGAAGTCTGGTAAAAACACAACCTCAGGCATGCATGTTCTGTAGCCCAGTACTTGAATGGAGAAGGGGCAGACTCCAGTCATCAATCTCCTTCCAAGTACTAAAATTATTTGTGAAGGTGCATCAAATTCTCTTTGGGGCATTCAGTACCGTAGTAGTACCTCAGCAGCTTCAACACATGGACTAACTGCATGTCTTGTAATGAATCCTGGTGATGGTTTTGGCAACTGGATTGTAAGCCCAAGAGGGGAAGCAATAGTAGGGGCCACTGAAAGAAAGAGTGAGAATACTGAATGGAAGTACCAGCCATGCATGCTCCGTGTCCATTGCCCAGAGTTTGCTGTTGTGGAGATACATGGTTTAAATGTGATCCAAGTATGTCTGGGATCACAACTGTTTCTATTGGAGCCTGTTACTAGCTCTTTCATTTCAAGGATTCATCAGCAGATTCGTCCTCAAACTGACCAAACATCACTTGAACAAATCTTAGAGAAACCAAAAGTATAAAAATAATATACTCTATGCCCACTGAAAAACTTGTGGCTTAAGGGCAGATTCTCTGTGATCGGTGTGAAAATCTCAAGGCACAATCTGTTTAGAGATACGATGTCAGTACTAAAACCACTTCATCCCAAGAAGGATTCTTTCACTACTTTCAACCCAGAAAAGGAACTCAGTACCTTATTCAGTGTGCCATGTTGAAAGAACAAGTCCTGCATATCCAGACTAAACAAGTAAAACCATGAGTTTGGAGACCATGAGTTTGGAGCCCATTTCGATCTGTCTTTTTTGCATACACATTGACATTTGAAAGAAACAAATCAACATGATGGTGACTAGAAACCCATCCCCTCTAGTTCATGTGGCATGTAGTCCTCACTGGTGCGATAACTTTTGTCGGGCGAGTAATAACACAAATTGGTCACATGACTAGTGTACAAGCAAGCAAACCTCTCCACCTGTCTCAACATGCCACCCGTTACTTGAATGAGCACTGTTGCAATGCTGAAACACATACCTATATCTATGAGATTGCAGAGAAATTTCTGGACGCAACAAAAAAAATTGCTGCTGTAAATTGATGGACCCTAGTAGCAATAAGATGCACACTTCATGGAAAATTTACAAGCAAAGCAGATGGCAAGACCTGGTGTGAAAAACGGGAGTTTTGGTAGCCAGTCTTCATGAGCTGTCCCCATATTTTGTGGAACTGAAAAATAAGTGAACCATCAGCAGAAATTATGTGAAAGATGAATGCTGTGATTACAGCTTGAAAACAGTGGAAACTATTGCAAACTGGGATAGACAGCTGCAATTTTGCATCATGAAAAAATGTGTAAAAAAAGATCAAATGCATTGATTTTTTTATTAAGAAATCACTTCCTCCAACAAGAGCACCTCACAGTACTAGGACATACCCGATGATGGAACTCTCTTTGAAATTGGCGGTGCAGTTCACGAACATTGTTTCGTTCAGTCTATCAGAGAACCCAAAAACCCCATCGACTGCAATTTCACTATCTTGGCACAAAAAAACACATCTCATGCATTATAGCATTTGTAAGCTGACTTTGATGATGGGTGTAGTAGGAAGATGTCTGAACTGCAGAGACTAGGATCCTTTTGGTAGAAAGGCTCTGAATCAATGGCCCTCCCATGTATGGAGAGTCTCAGGTAAAGGAGGGTGTGAGGCCCCGGGTCCTTGGGAGCCCAAATGCAGGAAGACAATTCCTTTCAAGGTTTGGTCTGCCATTTATCTGTCCCCATAATAGATATCAGATAACAAAGGAAGAACACACAAGTAGAAAGTGCTCTATGGAGTGAGGGATGTGCAATACACACTTGTAAGGAGTTGATATCGTTACTTAGTCTCTCATGCTCGTCCTTGGTGCAGTCATCAAATCTGCCACTCACAAAACTTTCAATCACACTACAATTCATACCTTGCATGGCACACAAAAGACTTCAGCTGCAGATGAAACTAAAAAGATCCATTTTTTAAGTATAAGTAGGAAGCATCAAGCAAGCAGCAAACTTGACACAGTAAAAATGAAAAGACCAAAATCAAGGTTTTATAGCAATGCATACTGAAATGTCCATTCAAGGCGTTGGAGTGCACCCTCCAAGGCAGCACCTTGCTGACGCAGTCTCTGAAACTCCTGCATTCAAAAAAAATACACAGTACACTCTCATGATCCTATAACAAAACATTGTTGTGATGTGTCTTCATTGGAGACCTATGAACATTTTACAAAATTCTGTTTCTTTACTTGCTCCAAGCATTCCTGTACCTTCCGAATGGCTGATGTGTGGCTGAGCAAATTGAGCTCCATCTCTAACTCGGGTACCACTAACATTGTTCTCCATCCTGCATTTTTCTCTTCCCACAAAGGGAACTGCATCATAATCTACCCAAAGCTTTTGTAAATGCAGCAAAAATAAAAAGCTGAGGTTTTTTGACCACATAATATCCAAGTCAAGCAAGAAAGAAAGGAATTGATTATCTTCTAGAGCGCACCATCAAGTGGACAGGTAGCAATAATGTCACAATGACATACCGAGCTGCTTCTTGCTTCGCAAAATGTCACCATAAATGTGGTCTCCTGCATACAAAACCTGCCATACAATCTTTTCTTTAAGCCTAAAAACCCTTCTGCCATTGTTTCATTGACTCTTCATCCTTGGGGACTTCATTTGTGTTCATGCAAAAATTGTTATGAAAAAACTCCATAATCAATTTGTCACAAAAAAATTCAATAAAGTCTCACCAAGTTCTAGATAAAAATACTACACTGCACCCAACTCTAACCCATCACACATAAAGAAACACACAAATGACGCAAAATGGAACTTGGACTCAAAGAGCTTCAAACTTTTTCTATGAGAGCGTGGATCAAAAGAATTGCTTTGATGACAAGGCATTGAATCTTCTTCACATCTACAAGCCTTTGTTCCTCCTGTACCTGTGAGCCTGACTCAATTGCAAGTAACCTGTGGAGATGTGCTACACTTCCCCCCTGTGCAATGCATGTCATGCCATCAAAAGCACTGTCTTACTATACATCTTTAGAACCATGTAAGAACCAACACAGAGAACATGAATAAGGTTCAACCTTAGTTTTTCTGATACTTGCCTGGAACACCTGATTGGTCTGCCCTGTTGTCTTTGTCAACAGCACCTGTGTGGCTGTATCAACTCCCCCTATCTGCAGTCAAGAAGATGGATAATAAGGGATGCCATCCATATAATGGAAATGGAAGGTGGGTGTCTTTGAAAAATACTCTTAAGCCCTTGACATCTATGATCTAACTAAGAAAAAATGGTAGAATTACACTGAGATTAAACCTGTGCAAGAGGGTTGCCATGATCTGTATTAAGGAGCATCCCACTTTTGGTGTCCACTTCAAACAAAGGTGCCCGATTGCCGTCCATAAAGAAAGCTGGTTTTGCACTGCAGGTAGGTAGCAACAGAACTGAAAATGAGAACATAAAAAGACACATCTGGCACAGTGTTTTTTTCCCCCCTCAATTTTATGAGATATGCGGTCTAGTGATCATCCACAAGAGGACTTAGCCATATTTGGCGACAGGTCAGAGAGCAAAGTAGAAACATTTAAGAATCTTGCTATAATTTGGCGACATGCTGGAACCTGTTGTCTAGATCTGGCTATTTCAAAAAAAATTCCCTAATAATCTGGCGACTTTGGGCCATTTTTTTCCCCCAAAAACACCTTTGTATGAGTCACACTGGCCTTTCTTTTGTTGCCAGGATGCAAAATTTTGCCCAAAAAACGAAAAAAGCTGGTCTGGCAGGTGGACCTATACTAATTGTACTCTTTTGTCAACAACTAGAAAGAGGGAAAACACATGCGCACCTCCCTGTGATAACAACGTCAAAGTATGAAAGCCATTCGTCATCACGTGGTACACCACCCTCAGTGCCACACTTGCCATTCAAGAAGTTCATTACCACATGTGTATAGTCCCATAGGCTGCAACACTTGTTGAGAATACGTATCAGCATTTTGATAGGTTTAATTCCACCCATTGTGTTATTCGAAACCCTAAAGTCCTAATAAGTGTGTCCCTGGTATAGAATGAATGGTGAGGCAAATTCCACTCTTCAACCCTGTCGATTTATAATCCACTTTCAACAATGTCACACACAAGAAGAAGAGAGACTGACCTGTTGGTGACTAAGAAGGTCATGCGCCCAGATTGCTTAAGCATCTTCAGCATGGGAAAAATATGTGGGTCTTGATGGATGTACCTGCAGGGGAAAAGATGAGTCGAAAAAGAAGAGTCTGAACCCAATAATAGCTTGGCCAAAAATAATAAATTTTCATTCAGACAACTGAAAGCCATATTGACAAACCGACAAAAGGTAGAAGATTTTGGGATTATTACATGCCAGGGTTATGAGCAACTGCCTGCTTCAAGGTGCCATCACGATGACATAAGTCCACAGCCTCCCTCACATGCTTATATATTTGGGCATAGCTGCAAAACAGTCCACTGGGACCATAAGACCTTAGAATGTTCTAAACCTTACATCTGTATACAAATTATGGAAAGCTTTTTTAACTCATATGCCATTGAGTGATGCCCCCTAAACCCTAAACCCTAAAACCCTTATAGTGCCACATACTTGTATGAGGGGAAATGAAGATTCATGTGGTACATAGACATTATCAAGTAAGCAAATTATGAGAGAGAGAAAAATAAATAAATAAATAAAGACAACTTTGTGATGTCAACTGGGATACTGATGAGGACCACACTCATAACGAATTTTATCCGGGAAGGCGTCTCGAAAGTCAACAAGCTGCATGAAAAGATAGGCTTCTGCAAGTGAAAAGAGGGTGTCGATAAGAGCATAGTCAGGTTCATCGTAAGAATCTCGGGACAGTGTGTTGCAGTAAGTTGCATGTCGCTCTTCCCTGGACAACTCACGGAATCCATGGTATGCCACCTTCACATACTTGTGCCGATCCATCTGCCATCCATCCATCAATCCACTTGAGAGCATTAGTGCCACATTATTCAAAAATACACACACCCATTAATGGATGGATGATGCTTAAACACACTCTTGATCAACAGCCCATTTTTTCTGTTCAGCACTTTCAATCATCAATCAGTCAGCACCTCCAGGATTGCATTTTTCTCTGGATGGTTTTATCATTTCACAGCTGCAAAATCATCTAGAAACTGAGGATGTGGCAAATTGGTGAAAACCAGACATTTGCAAGTCTATTTCAGTGCCAAGCAATAATACTAGTAGTCCCCACCTTGAGAATGCAACCTCGTTTCTTATCAAGAACAAGTCCCCTCACCATATACGTCCAATCAAACTGCCATTCCAATAACTGTAACACAAAGAGATCAGATACCCATTTGATCAAACACCCATTATTCACCTTCACCATTACAATGTGCTTCTTGCAATTTTAAGGAAAGAATAGCAGATTGAAGTCCTTGAAATATTTCACTAAACAATCATGATTGAAAAGGAAGGATACAAATTCAAGCAAAGTTTAGGGGCCCATTACATGCATGTGGGACCAAGGAAAGAGGCTTGACATTAGTATGGACTTGTAAACAGGGATGATACCTCTGTAGGGTATCCCAAGTCATAGACGAGTTTTCGGACAGTGCCTGTATAAGCAATGCCCTCAAAAGTGCTGGCCTTGTACTGAGCAAGCGTGTAATCCATATCAAATCCCACAGCAACAATACTCTTCATGTTCAGTGATCGGTTGCAAAAGATTTGCTTCCGCAATTCAAGAGGGTTTAACCGCCCTGGATTACTCCAAAGGGGTGGCTCACAATCCGCTATAAATTTTGTGCTACTAATGCTCACGGGTGCAGTTTCCAACTGCGATGCACCCTCCTGTTTCTTTTCTGAAAATTCACTTGTCTCTGTGGTATCTGTCCCTGAATCAAACATTATATGCAGTTCTTCATTGGCTCCTCTTGACATTTCATTATCAGGCAGATGACTTGCAATTAGCTTTCCTTCCAAACCAGAAAAGTGATGCTGTTGTTGTACTGTCCCACCCACTGGAGAGATGCCTCCTCCCAAAAACAGCTTCATTCTCTTTGGCCAAAACGGGAAAACCCTCTTCCTTGCCTGTACTACTTGTTCTTGCTGCCAGAAAGGAGTCAGGCTTGACAGAGATGATGTCAAAGAGACTGATGACCATGAAGAAAAAGGTGTAACATACGCAAAGCTTGTCAGCAAGGACTGCTGCAAGAGCTGGACAGTCGGAGTGGATATGGCAGCCAGCTTTGCATAGACTGCTGAAGGTGAAATTTCCAGCATTTAGTTTCAATAAAAGAGTGGAAATCCAAAGAGATAACCTCACTCTAGACAAAATCTGGCACCTCCTCTTTCCTATACAAAAGTAAAGTCCACATGGATAGTAAAAGAAAAAATATGCAACATGGTGTTTCCTGTGCATCTGTTCAACTTTCAACAAGACTGAACCTAGTGACAACACTTACCCATGGTTTCTGGCCTTCCTACAAGTCCTGTTGCTCTACAAAACATGCACCTCCACACCTGGACATTATTTTTACACAGAACAAAAACCCCATGATATCAAACTTGATGAAGCAATTGATTGCATGGTTTTGGCATGTGCAGACATACAAAACAAACAAACCACTGGGGTTTGGATTCTTGTTTGGTACCTATGGTCTTACCCATGAACAGAGAGCTATGGCATCAAGAAGTGCCTCAGAGAGCCAGCAGCCATCAGTACTGCCACATACTAGTAAAGCAGTGAAAATTAGAAACAATAGTCTCAGTCTTTCCATCTTTACCATCATCTCTTGAAGCTCACAAATTTCCCAATTTCATGTCCATGTCCACAAATTGCCAACAGTGTTCCAGGGGGAACCCCTTTCACTCTCCACCTGCTCTGAAAGATTGATCACCACAAGGACACAAATTCAATTTCAAATCTGCCAAGATCCCAGAGACCATTGAAGGACTCCTCTGTTCTCTAAGATCATTGAAGGACAGACATTGTACATTCCTCAAAGACACAGCTTAGATCTCAGTTATTAGGATACACATTTTTCCTCTCTCTCTCTCTCTGAGACCAAAAAAAATCCCATCTGATTAGGAACAATTTCTATTTACATAATGACCGTAAATTTTGCCTGTCTAATCTGACACACCTCCCAAGACAGAACATCTTGAACTTCACATTTCAAATTGCAGGAATCTTACAAAATGGAAGGTACTTGCTTTTCAGGTACTTTCCATTTCATAAGATTCCTGAAATTTAAAGAGTTCATCATGCTTGGGAAGGAACCCCTTTTTGGATCTTTCTGGATTTTTGGATTTTCAGGCCTAGCCTCGGGCTATCATCCATTGGCCCAGGCCCTTAAATCCAAGAAGACCCTCAAAGGGGTTCCTTCCACTATAAATTGCAGATACAAGAAATTTGATTTCCTGCTTTCAGGTACCTTCCATTTCGTAAGATTCCTGAAATTTAAAAAGTTCATCATCATGTTGGGGAAGGAACCCATTTTTGGATTTTTGGATTTTCAGGCCTTGCCTCAGAAAAATCACCCTTGGCCCCTTCATATCGAGGAAGCCCCTCAAAGGGGTTCCTTCCCCTATACACTGCAGATACAAGAGATTTGATTTCCTGTCCAACCCAAAGAGGAGGATGGTGGATCCATGGAAAGAACTTTTACTTCAGAAAAATCGACATCAAAGATAAGAGGAGGACGGTGGATCCACAGCAAGAACTTTTACTTCAGAAAATGAACATAAAAGATTGCAAATTCGGCAGTCCCACCCAACTACCATTTTCTACTACCATCAGCATGAGCATGCAAACAGAATTCCACCAAAACAGAAACCAAAAAAGTTTGATCTATAAACCAACCACCCACAGAGGGAAAAGCTGCACTCTAATGAGATGTAAGGCGAAATTGGCGATGGGTAATGGAAGAAACCTCACCCTTCACCCCTCCCCAATCTGGTTTCAGCTACCAATAATGCTCTGGTTGGTGAATGGAAATTGAGAGAAAAAGTTTGGAGAATGCTCGACCCCAAAACTCTCCAGAAGAACAAACTCCCCATAAATTTGAGCAAACCCATTCAACCATAAAAAGCATGAGAAGGTGATTCTCTTTTTTCCCCTTTGTGGCAAGGTTTCCGCAACATACCTTAAGGGTGTTCCATAGAACAAGCTGAGGCAATCCTCCGGAATCCAAGCTTCCTCTGGTCCCGGCTAGCAAACATTGGGTGGCATTCCTTCTTCGGGTGGAACAGGGAAGAGTATCCTTGTACGTAGCAACAACAGCAGCCGAGACACTGAAGACGAGGAGGAAGAAGAAGAAGAAGAGCAGCCGCAGAGCGTGTGCGAAAGGGCAGTGTGCAAAGAACGCAATGCAGTTCCAACACCTGTGCACTGCTGCATTCCAGAGGATGAACACGACTGTTCTGCAAGTGTGTCATAATCTTCCGATGAACCCGACAGTTAATTTGCGTCGGAATCTTCTGATAAGTCAGTCGTATGGTGGACAAGTTTTTTTAATTTATTAAAGAATTTAATTTTTTTTATATACTTCTATTTTCTTTTTAAAATTCTCTTTCTGTTTTTTATTCCTCTGCATTTTTAGACCTGAAGAATTTTTATGATTTCAATACATTAAAAAAAAAATTTAAATTTGGGGGCAAAATTTCGCACATGGCAACAAAAAAAATTAAGTGTGAAGTGTAGAAAGAGTTTTGTTTTGGGAGGGTTGGGGGGGGAGAGAGTGCAAAAATTGCCACATTTTGAGTGAAAAAAGGTCAGAAATAGCCATATTTAGACATTGAATTCCAGGAGGTCGCCAGAACAAAAGCAGGATTCTAAAAATTTCTACATTGTCATCTGACCTGTAGCCAAATTTGCCTCATTCCTCTTGTGGATGATTGCCAATCAAACTACTTGATGAAATTGACCCAAAAAAGAAAAAGAAAAAAAAAAGACCCTGCATTAAGAAAAGGATTTTTGTGAAACAAATTTGCCAAACTCACCATATTTCAAAAAATGAAATTATTGGATTCCTACAACAGGTTCCAGCAGGGCAGGTAGCCAAAATATAAAAAAGAATTCTTATAATCTTTCTACTTTCACATCTGGTCTATTAGCCAAATATAGCTAAATCTTCTTGTGAATGCTCGATAGTTTTGGCTACATCAAAAAATCGAACCCTAATTTACTATTGTTCCTAGAACACATCTTCACTCATTTCTGATAATTTATTTGGCCCTACAACAGCATTTCTCTCATCCAAGATTTACTTAGTTATTGATGATTCCAAGCCCTAACCATAAAACATGGCCTTTGTGACACTTGAAAACCACGACCTACTAATAACAAGGGGGTGTGTCACACCCTTTAAAAGTGGCCTTGCCATTTACATTAAAAAGTATCTTACGGCCAAAGAAGAATTATGAAAATTCAAATATTTCACCATGCAAAAATATACTCTTCAAAAAATCCTCTAAAAGAAACCAAAATCCTTCAACAAGATGTCCATAACTCCATAACTAATCTCAAGTTTCAACACAACAAGCCAAAATATCATCTTTCACAAATCCTCTTTTAAAAATAGACCTACTATGTATGTAGGTAGTGGCCAAAATCCCTTAAGCTACTACTATACTTTATAATGAATCTACGCACAAAGTCCTTGCCTTGGTAGGCAAGGCCAACAAACCATCTAGACCAATCAATACAGTTAACCAATTGCAGGCAGGGTTTCGAAACCTGCTAATAACAAACCACCAGGACCAATCAATATATCTAGCCAATCAAGAGCAAGTGTTCAATTCCATTGTGGCTTTTGCTAGCCTCATCATATTGGAAAAAAATGAATGCTGAGCCACAGTCATTTTACTTGAGCCTGTTGAACATACTTTTTACATCCAAAATATTCATCCAAAATGAACCTGTTGAACGAATTTTTTTCTAAACTTTATCCAAATGAGCCCGTTGAACGCATGTTTACTAATATTCATCCAAAATGAGCCTGTCAAACAAATTTTTACTAATCTTCATCCAAAAGGTCGGGGCTATTTAGGCACTTTTCCAGGCTCTGTTCCAAAAGAGTAGTTATCCGCTCCAAACGAAACTCATCTTTTGACACTTTTATGGATGAATTTTACATGGATGAAACTGTCAGGATAATGCTGACGTGCTCACCTGAGATTCCTGTTTATCATCCTCGTCACTCCTTTAAAAAGAACTAGGGCATGAATATTCCGGATCCCCTGCAGCCTTCTGCCAGCTACTCATCATTTTCCGAGCCAGAATCAGCACTTGCTCTGCTGGCAAGGGCTTACGTGGCAGATTCAGGCTACGTATGAACTGCTCTTTGAGCTAGTGTTTTTTTTGAGGGGCAATTTTTGTGATTAGTAGCCAAAGTGGCAATGATCATCTAGAGGAAGATTTAGCCAAAATTGGCTACAAACTAAATATAAATGTAAAAGTTTAAAAATATCCTTCTATATATTTGGCTACTTATGTACTTAGACCATGTATAAAAATATGATGGTTTTTCTAATTACACATTTAGGTTCTTGTTTTGGATCTTGTTTTCAATTTGACCCAAACTAAGCATTCTCATCCTTTACTTAAAGAAACTTTATGGATAACTCTAATATCATTATAATTTTCTTTTGAAAAAAATAAGTTGTGGTTGGAAACGAGCTCTACATTAATTTCTTGTCTTTAATCCAATAACCACAATGAGGGTTGGAAGAAAAACCATTTTTTTTACTTCTATTGTTAATGGTAAAAATGTTTGTTAACACTCTTGATCACTTTTGAAATGGAGCACAAAGGAAGGTCAAGTTGGATATAGAGTGGCTTTTGTACTCGGTGAAGATATAATGATGGCATCATTAAAATAGAAGGTTTGATCTTTGTGTATTGTTTCTTTCGTGTGATATAATGTGTTTGTAGCTCTTGTAGAATAGTTTATGTATTTTTGTGGATGTTGTGTGGAGTTGATTTTGGCATCTTCAATGCTTAGAAAAAGTTTTATATTCTATTATGGAGGTTCTACAATTTATATTAGAGCTTTCATCCTTTGTTGGTTTTGTTTTATGGAGTGTGAATGACATGCAAGGCATGCAAGAGAGTATAAGTGCTAACAATGGAGGTCTTGGGTGTATCATTTTTGATATGTTGAAAAAAGGTTAAATGTTTCAACTATTTTATGTTTTTAATGTTGTTTATCTCAATTCTATTTGACCATTTTGCAATTGGAGAATGTTATTTACCTATTCTTTTGGTGTGCAAAGATGAAGATTATCATATTACAATATTTTTGTTGTCAATTTTGATATAATTTTCCTTAATAAAAGAATGAACAAGAAGATATGATGATGAATTATAAATTCTCAAGCTATTGAAGTCTTATTCCTTGCAAAAAAAATAAAAATAATGTTAATATGAAATTTGTTGGTTGTAGGGTAGAGAGGCCGGTCATAGTACATTTTAAAACATAGAGGAATTTGACGATCTCATGTGACCTCAGTTGCCTCTAAGGTCTAAAGATGGATTGTAGAGGAGGTCTGGGCGCACCTAATATGCTTTAGATCATGCAATTTGAACTTCATACACAAAAGTTATGGGCTCTACAAGGTTTCGGCCTCATTGCAAAAGAAAAAAAGTTATCAAACATTAGACCTACTTATGTTTAAACATTGCATATCTTATGAACAAACATTGTAACACCGACACTTGTCACAAATCTTGCTTATCACCAAACATTAACATAAAAAAAATCGATCATAGATGTTGAAAATTTCATGCACATGTATTCAAGGGCCAAAATCAAAACCTGAAATAGGGCAAAAATGTGTTTGGTGATCAAACATTAAAAGTTTGTTAAACCATCACTAATTTGTCGCTCTCCCATGCGACATTGTTCTAGAACCCACTACCCCTTCCCCCTTCCCTTTTCTCTCTCCTCTCCCCACACTTGATTTTGACTTTCTCTCCTTCATTTCCCAGTCATAGGTTTGGATGCCCATTTTCGTGAAGCTCCAGAGGTGATGGCAACTTGCTCTCATGGAGCTCTCAAGGTGATTGCTCGTGGTTCTCTTTGAAGCTCATAACAATAATTTTGTGTGTGTGTGTGTGTGCAAGTGGTGGCCTTCATCGAAGCGCTTTGTTCTTGTTACTCCTCTATTGAATGTTCACTTGTTTTTGTTGTGCCTTTGTTGCATGCATACATGTTCTTGTTGCACCTTTGTTGTGCACTTGTTCTTGTTGCGCTTCTATTACGTACACACCTATTTTTGCTACATTCACATTGTGCATTTGTTATTGTTGCTCTTCAATTGCATGTGCATTTGTTTTTGTTGTGCCTTTGTTGCACTTTCACTTGTTTTTGTGATGTTTATGTTGCAAACTTGTTATTGTTGCACCTCAGTTGCATGTGCACTTATTCTTGTTGTGTTGCTCTTCATGTCTTGACCCTCTTGCATTACTATGCTTATTTGTTTTTCAACTTTTGACCTTCTTACATTGCTACCATGCACTAATTAGTTCATGACCCTCTTGTATTATTATGTTGTGTTGTTCTTTAGCTCTTGACCTTCTTACATTGCTGCATTGCGTTGCTTCTTAGTTTTTGACCCTCTTGTGCTATGCGTTACTCTTTAATTTTTGACCTTCTTATGTTGCTTTTCAACTTTTAACCCTTTTACATTGCTCTTTAATTATTAACCTTCTTGCACTACCCTATAACTCATCTTTAGTAATTGCTACTTTTCTCTCTTCTCTATTCATTCTCACAAGGAGTTATTAGTGCTTTTGTTTTTTATTTTTTATTCATTATTAGCAATAACTGTTGATGGCCCTCTTCTCTTTCCTTTATTCATATGTTACTATAGCTATTGGTGTTCATCTTCTATGTTATTTGTTCATTCTCACCAGCACTTGCTACTACTCTTCTTTTCTAAATAAAGAGCTCTTCTTCTCTATTCTTTGTTCATTTGTAGTAACTATTATTATTCCTTTTTTCTATTCTTTGTTCATTCTCACTAGTACCTACTACTATTTTTCTTCTCTAAACAAATAACTCCTCTTCTCTATTTTTTGTTCATTTGCAACAATAACTACTACTTTTCTTCTTTGTTTTTTGTTCATTTTCACTAACAACTACTAATGTTCTTCTTTTCTAAACAAAGAGTTCCTCTTATCTATTCTTTTTTTCATTTTCATTAGCAACTACTAGTGCTCTTCTTTTCTAAACAAAAAGCTCATATTTTTAAAACAGAAAATTCATTTTTTTTATTATTTGTTCATTCTCATCAACAGATACTACTATTCGTTTTTCTAAATAAAAAGCTCATTTTCTCTATCATTTGTTCATTTGTAATAACTACTACTATTCATCTTCTCAATCCTTTGTACATTCTCAGCAATAGTTAATGTTGCTCCTCTTCTTTATATTTTGTTTGTTTGCAACTACTATTATTCCTTTCCTCTGCCCTTAGTTCATTTTCACCAACAGCTGTTGCCATTCCTTTTTTCTTTTATGTTGTCAAAATCATTAACAACCGTTGCTCCCTTTTTCTTTCTTCTTGTTCATCTTCAATTGTTGTTATTTTATTTTTATTCATCATTAGTTATGTTGCTACTCCTCTTCACACTTATTCATATTTAGTTTAACCCCTTGTTGCTCTTTGTGATCATATTTTGTTTCATTGAGCATCAAACCCCTTTCACCCACCCTTTTAATTTTAATTATGTGTCTGAAGTTGTTGCAAGGATGTTGCAACTTCCCTTTTGGCTTGCATTTGAACCTTGGTTTGCTGCTAGGCTTGTTTCTATGTAGATGTTGTTGAACCAAGGTTCACAACCCTATATCCAAAAGGGTCACTACTAGAATTCTTAATTTTTTTTATTAGAAGTTTTGGTAAAAAAAAACCCCATTTTGGACAGGTGTCAAAATAACCTTTTAGTCATTTTGAACATATCCATTGTGATTGGGCCATGTACTTTTTGACCATGCTTAGGTTGGCATTTTTGACTAGTACTTTTGACTAATCAATAAAGTAGTCAGATGATTTTTTGATTGGTCAAACACCATTTTGACTTGGCAAATGTCATGCGGCATTTAGTGGCCACCCAAGTTGAACCACATGGAATCTAAACATTGACCGCCTAGGTTATGCCACATGGCATTTCAACATTGGACACTAGGTTATGCCACGTGGCATTAAACATTGGTCATCTAGGCTATGCCACATGGCATTTAAACATTGGCCATTTAGGTTATGCCACATGGCGTTTAAACATTGGCCATCTAGGCTATGCCATGTGGATAGAACTTAAGCAACCTATGTGAAATTTAAAATTAGATACATATTCCTAAGGTCCCTATGTCTAGGAACCTACAACCTAAATTCCTAGGCCTAGGTCTAGGAACCTACGACTAGCAACTAGGTAAAAAAACCTAAAGTAGGTTATGACAACTTAAGCTATGACCTTTACTAGGCTTAAATGTACACCACCTAAATTAAGCCTACACCTAAATGACCTAGGTAGGAAAATCCTAGTTCATTTTTGAATTTGGCCTTTAAGCTTGAGCCTTTTTAATTGGCTCATTTCAAGTGGCCTTCCTTTTTAAAATATTTCTTATGTTTTGGATGCTTATGGTGCATTTATTTATATTGCTCATCATTTGGAAAGGATGATAATATGGGACAAACTTTTGAGAGGGAGAAACATTTTCATGTCCACACAGCACTAGAGCCTTTTAGTTCGTATAACATTATTCCTAAATAACTATGTAAGATACATAAATTAAATAAATAAACAAACAAAGAGGTCGGTAAATATGTATGTTAATTAAATAAAAATAAAAATTAGTAATAATTAAATCTAATTATTTAGTATAATTAATTATTATAACCATATTATAAATCCTTGAATTATATAAAATATCAAGACAATTGTAATGTATTATATTGTTGATTGATAATTACAACCAAATTATAACTAATCCTTACAAAATTGACCTAATTCTTTATACATTATCAACAATTTATTTGTATTAATTAATATTTAACTATTTAATTAAACATTCATTAGTGTATTTTAGGTAATTAATTAATTAACTAACTAATAATTTATCATAGGTATATAAATGGTCTACCTTAGCCTATATAACTAGGTTACCTATAGGCTAAAAAATAGACAAATAGGTGGAGTATAGGTAGGGTATGTATATAAATACACCTACATATAAGCTAATTGTATTTAGGTTATTTGACCACATATTTACATTACATAAATTAAATAGATGGCTAATTTAACCTAGGAAAAATTAATTATGGCAAAATTATTGATTAGTAAAATAATAATGTCTAAACTAACTACAAAATTTAATCAATTTGGGTAATTTGAAAAATTAAGAATTATAATAGCGAGTTCTGCATACTTGCCTTGAAATTGCGATGAAATCTATCTCCTACCTCTTTAGCTGTTGAAGATGACCAAGTTGTAATGAAATTAGCTTCTTGTTGTTTTACAAGTTTTCTTTTAACTAATTATTCAATTGCAATCAACATTGTAAATGTTTTCCTTACTTATTTCCTTGTTTTTCTTTCCTTTTATTTTCTCTTATATATTCTATTACCTCCCTATCCATTGCATTTTATCACATAATCCTCAAATATTCTTCTGAAATTACAACATGGTTTTGAGAATAATCCATTAATGGTTCTTTTCCATTGGTCCTTCTTGCATAACAACTATGCATATAAACAAAACATAGGTCCTAGTTCATCCAACAATTATGCACATAAACAAAACAAAGAACACAAAACATAGATAATGCATTAACTAAGATAAGAACAATGCCCTAGAAACCCTAAACCTCTAGACAAAATAATGGAGATAAAGTTAAAAACTTACCTTTGTTGGCAACTACATTATTATAAAAGATTATTGAACAACAAAAACACATTGAGTGAATGCCACTTGCAACCAATGAATGTCAAGGAACCAATGAGCACAAAACAACAAAAGAAACTACTAACCAAAACATATATGAACAATTTTATAGTTCGTCAACAAGTTGTCATGTTCATCCAACAAGTATGCATAAAACAAAGGTTCCAATTTGTCCAACAACTATGCATAATAACTTTGCACAGAAACAAAACAAAGAACACAAAACATAAATAATGCATTAACGGAAACAAGAACAATGCCCTAGAAACTTTAAACCTAAGGACTAAAAAAAATGGAGATGAAGTTAGAAGCTTACCTTTGTTGGGAGCCTACCTCTGTTGGTTGTTGCTGACATAGGTCCCAATTCGACTAACAATAATGCACACAAATAATCAAATTTGTCCAACAATTCAATGCACAAAATTAATAAATAACTAAATTTGTCCAACATCGATGCACAAACAATTGAATTCAAGCTTTCACAACTTGAAAAACTTTCACAACTCAAAAGCAAACAACCAACCACCAACCTTTCACATAGCAAGCTTTCACGACAAGCTCTCTTGACAAGCTATAATTAGTGCAAGAAGAAGACTCTCAAACAAAGAATTTAAACAAAAATTGGAAGCTCAAACTTCCAAAGTGCATAAAAAAATTCAATGAAACTTACAAGCTTAAAATCTAGGTTCACATTGAGCTCTAAGCATCATTGACAAATGCAAAAGTGAAAAACCAAAGTGAAACATGGCCAAAAGGAGAATGTGATGGGTTTTTGTTTCTAGCCGTAACTTGCAAACCTTAAATGAATTAAACCCTAAATTCATATCTGGCATTTTTAAAATTCTAATTGGCTGCATATGGTTATGTATTAAAGGTTTTTGAACTAGATATGGTTACATATCGGATGTATACATAACATACATTCAGCTGTGGTGTATACTACTGAATATCCAAAACTTGAAAAATTATGAATATGGATTCATCCATATCTAGTGCCAATCTACATGCATAACCATATTTTTATACATATTTGGCCAACACTAGTTGGGACCAGGGAGATCTACATCATAGGTAGGAAGCGAAGTGGATTGCAAAAGGAACCAAACCAAGACAAGGAAAATGTCCCACCATCTTTGGGACATGAATTAACAAGAAAAAAAGAGTAATAGATGCAATCTTCTAATCACTAGAGGCAAATGGATCAATGAAACATTAGAAGAGGCCATGGATGCAATTGAAAATAGGACAACTTTGTTGAGGAAGGCAAGTATGCACTCGAACATACCTCTTACCTCATTGTCTAATCATTTGTATGGGAAAACAAGATCTAGGAAACCTGGACCAGCAAGCATGCTAACAGTAAAAGAAGATCAGGTTGTGGTTGCTTGGGTTTTATCTATGCCAGAAGTTGGGCTATTAATTAACCTATAACAATTAAAAATGAAAGTGGTAGAATTAACTCAAACAAGGCCAACACCTTTTCGACGAGGGTACCAAGGACCTCTTGGTGGTACTAGTTCAAGAGGAGACATCTTGAACTTAACATTCGTTAAGCTAAAAGGATGGATATTAACCAAACACAAGGGCTGACAATTCAATTTTACCAAAGCTTCTACCAAAACTTAGAATCCCTTTACAACAAACACAATTATGTTATAAACCATATTTGGAATTATGATGAAACATGCATTCAAGCAAGAAGACAACAAAGAGCAAAGGTTCTTGCAAAATGAAGTTCACACCATGTGTATAACACTATTTCGAAATTTAAAGAGTGGTTGATTGTTAATTGTGTGGTCTATGTAGCAAGAACAACACTGTAAAAGTTCTACATATTTAAAGGAAAAAGGATACGTGACGACTACATTCAACTTTATAAATGAGGAACTTGTATGGCTATGTAATTAAAGGCATGGATGACTACCTTCCTTTTCAAAAAGTTTATGTTTGTTTTCAAAAAATCTATACCAAGTGGAATATCCTTAACAAGTAGGCATTCACTCATCTTGGATGGGCATGGATCCCATGTCACCCTTGAGGCAATTGAACAAACTAAAAAGTTTGGGTTGGATATGATTATTCTACCTTCACATACATCTCATGCACTTCAACCCTTGGATGTGGCTTGCTTTAAGCCTTTCAAGAGTACTTTCAAAAAGGAAAAAAACATAGCAATGGTTAGGGGGAATTACACAGAACCAAATAACATAACACTGCCAAGGTAGGTAGACAAAGCACTAAACCTAACACTTACAAAAAAAATATCATGTCAGGGTTCAAAGGTACAAGGATTTGGCCACTTAACCCTAAGGCCAAGGATTCAAAAATCAGACCTAGCACTTTATACACATTTTAGAATAGGAGGTGGTGAACAAGATTAAACAAAACATACAACTGCAAAAGAGCTCATCGACATAGGTTCAACAACATAAGTTTCAATTGATGGTTTATCTGAAGATCAACCTAGGTATTATGTGAACATGCCTAGAATTCCTACAATCATTAACCATGCATGTAATAGAGTCAAAGAACATGGTTGAAATTTTGGCACAACTTTCATTGAATGAAATTACAGAACTCAAAAATCTTGAAAGTTCAACTCGAATGGCATTAGCACAAGGGTGTCACAATTTGATGTTATTGCCACATCTACTTGCATAGTTGCTAGATGAATTTAAACCCAAGTTCTGTTTTTGTGCATAGTTGTTGGATAAACTGAAACCTTTGTCCTATGCATACTTGTTGGAAAAACATGACAACTTGTGGATGAACTACAAAATTGTTTGTCTATGGTTTGGTTAGTAGTTTCTTTCAAGTTGTTTGGTGCTCATTAGTTCTTTGGCATTTGCTAGTTGCAAGTGGCATTCATTGGATGTGTGTTTTGATGTTCAATAATCTTTTGTAACAGTGTAGTTACCAACAAAGGTAAGCTTCCAACTTAATCTCCATTCTTTTGTCTTTAAGTTTAAGATTTTTAGGGCATTCTTTTTGTTTTAATTAGTGCATTGTCTATGTTTTGTGTTTAGGTTACAATGGTTGAGGAGGAATGCTATTATGTCGAAAGTGTGGGTGGAGTTGATGAATATATTCCATCTTGCACATTCAAGGTTATTTACGCAAAGGAAACAATAATTGAGTGAGAAGGTGGTAGAACATGTAGTTCATGTTCAATAATCAAGGAAGAAAAAAACAACTCCATTTGCTTGTGCAATTACTTTATTTTTTGGTGCTACAAACTCTTTAAAAAATTTTGATGAACAACAACAACAACTTTTGGAGGATTTCGCCTTGTATATTTGCAAGGGTTACATGCCCTTGTCAACTTGTGAGAATGTTTGGCTTTAGAGGTTAGTTTTACACCAAAGCCCCCATGCATTATTTCCTTCTCAATTTTTTTGTGTGGAAGAAGTGTTGCTAGCCATGGTTAAGAAGACCATAGACCATCATGTTTTGCCAAATCTTGCATTAGCAATAGTTGTTTATGCTAGTTTTGGTTTATGGTAGTCTCGTGGAGGGGTTAATACTTTTGCTTTGGTTATCAATTTTTTGAATGACAACTGGTTGCCCATGCATATTAGTGTAACTAATGTAAAATTTAAACACTTAATATGTTCCCCCCTTCATATATTTTATGTAAACACATATGTTAGCTTTATTGCAAAAATCATGAACAACAAACATATTGTCATACTTTCAATGTCATGGCCTCCATCTTCAACAAATTATAGCTTCTCCTTAATTTTTGTGCATCAAGTAGGATCATACTCAAATTATGCCCCATCTAAACTTTTTCAATGGATAGTATCATCTTGTTACTTCATGCTCAAATGCTCATTTTAGCTCTTTTTCTTCTAAACATACACATTCACCTCACATTAAATAAAATATACTCCATCAATTTCTTTGAAATCTCAAATCAAAATTTTAGACATGGCTTTTCATGCACAACCACATTAACTCATTAACACATTGTCCATGCAAATATTTTGTCTCTCCATAATTCACATCTACTTCTCACAATCTTTTCTTAAAATATACAATGGACTAAACTTTCATGATGCAATTTTGTTTTTCCGTAAACAAATATCTTTTCTCACATTAAACCTAACTCAAATTCATTATAACAAAAAATATCTATCTTTAGCAATTCTTCAATTCATATTCACTCTTGTAAAATTCTTTTAGGGTAAATTGGCCCACTGCCAAATAAAGGCTGATCATTAAGCACTTATGTAGTGCAATAACTACCTATGTTAGAACAAATTATTGCTTATGGGCATTATTTTTTTAGCCCATTACCAAATGCTTGGTTGAGAAAAAAATTGTTTTAGGTTTTTCATATTAGTGACCAACCATCAAATTTAAGTGTTTCATATTAGGGGTTTAGGTGGGTACATTTGTAAAAAAATTGAATAATTTTACAGGGGATTAATTTAGTGATTAGCCATGAGTTGATTTTCATTATGCAAGGGGGGAACATGAAAGGTATTTTTAATGTTTGGTCATGGGAAAAAAATGGTCCAATTTTATAACAACCCCAAGTTTTGGGTTGGAATGAGTGTTTGGTCATAGGCAATCGGACTGCACATTAAAATGAGTATCATTAAATTGGTGATGGGGTGCAAAGTTCATGTTAAATAACACACAATTGACCATAAACAAAGATTAGGGTTTACAAGAATCTAATGCAAGAATAATAGCTGCACATTAATTAAGGAAAGACTTCCAATTTCCCCCCAAATTCAAGCACATCCCATTCCCACCAAAATTAATTTGCCCAAATTCACAAGGCTATGGTGCAAGGTTTGGATTCATAATCTATCTTTTAAATTCACATGCAAAACTTTTTTAGCATGTCAAAGCTTCCAAATTGTGTGAGAGATAGTTTAAAATCTTTCATCAACATTTTGAAAGCATATGGTTAGACCACTAAAGAGAAAATAACATAAGAGTTGTAGAGAATTCTAAATCAGAAACAAAAGTCCTAGCATATCAACCAAAGCAAGGAGGGCATCTTAGAGTAGCCAAAGAGGAGCTACAAGAATTAAAGGTAGGTTTGCAAAATCTAAATAGTAGAGTAGCCAAAGAAGATTTATAACAACTTGAACATGAAGGATTAAATCCTAGTGCTATTAAAGAGGAGATAGGAATTCAAGATTTAAAAGTGGATGTAGAGGGACAACTAGGAAAGTTTGTAATAAATTAGCTTTACAACCAAAAGTTCAAGGAGTTTTTATAGTATCACTAGGTGAAATTTTTTATAATTCATAGATACAATTTAGGTAGTCATAAGAGAAACAAATTTTATCCAACTCCAAAAAATTGTAGTTTGTTGTACACACCTACTACTTGTACAAAAACAACAGACCACAATTTAGTTTGGGATGACTTTGAACAATTTTGTGCATTGATAACTTCTTCCTAACAACTAGAGATGTATGCATTTTAGACATACCTTGATTTGTCATACTTCCTTGAAAGTTGGACAAAATACAAAAAATTCAAGTTTGTACCTCTTGTAAGGTTAGATAACACGCCCCCAACATGTTGGAGGTTGGGACTAGTGTTGTTCGGTTATCAAGTTTTATACCTCTCATGTGGATAACTATAAACATTTTTTCATTTTATTTTATGAAAAAAGATATGTATTTTAAAAAATAATTCAATTTACTATAGTAGTCGATTACACATTTTTTTTTTTCAAAATTCCTTTACCAGTTATGTATATGTCAGTTTTCAAATTTCAAAACATGGTAGGTATGTATTAAAGATATGCATATCAAAATTTTAATTTTATTACTTAATAAATAAAAAAACTTACAATAGTAGCCTAACTTTCTAGAACAAAAACAACATGAACAAATTCAAACAAAATCAAAGTAACTTGTGGGGGCATCGAACCCCAATTCTAAAAAACTCCACCCAAGTGCAGCACAAGCTCCTACCCCACCCACACCCCACACAAAATACAAACTTAGCCCAACCCACAAAATTAATCACCATCAACCTCCAATTCTTCAAAAAAATTATGTTCTTCAATTAAATTATAATTATCTTCTGCCAAAGACTCTTCAACTTTCAAGTATTGCTTAAAGACTAAATTTGGCTTACAATTGGGGCACGAATCATTAGGTCAATTCTTTACCACAATAAGAATCCGGTCCATATTCTCCACTTGCAAGTAATAACATCTTAAAGCTATCAACACCCCTACAAGACAAAAAACCCATTCAATTTTTATCTATGAACCCAAGATTCCAAAAAAATGTTTTGCAAGGAAACCCAAATTTGGAAATTGGCCTTCATGCATCCGCCACCAAGCTAATGAATCTGCACATGTAGATGAAGGAATAGAAAGCTTCCTAAATAAAGATAATTCCCTAGTGATTAATGCTTGAAAAGATTCTTCAATTGAGGCCCCAACCCCAAACATGTTTTCTTCAAGTTTTAGTCTTGCATCATCAATTGCTAAAATAACATATGTACCAACAACATGGTTTAGCCAATCAAAGCATACCATCAAAAGAAGAACAACCACCTTGACATCATATTTAGATGCTAATCAGATTGCATTCCTGCGTCTCACCAAGTTTTCCACTATTTGCAATGCCTTGAAATGGGGATCCAACATGAAAGCCATCATGTTGTGAGCTTGCCTCGCATAAAAAAAGCTTAGAAACTCCAAAAAAGGTTTGATTACCTTTATTACCTCTAGCCGCATATTCTTGTGCAAAAGGTAGATCTCTACTTCAAACAAATCAAATATTTTAGGCCCAACAAAAAGTTCCAACAACTAAGCTTCCATTTCCATAATAAAGGTAATGGTTATTGTCAAGGCATTTGACAACAACCAATGGCCCCTACTTTGATTCATCACATAGGCATATACAATAAGATTTTAAGTAGAGGTGATTACTTTAGCAATAGTGCACACTTGGGCTTTAGGTATTATTTGCTTTAGAGTAATAGACTTCTGCCTGCCATAACAACAAATTATGGCATTCTTAAAGTCAAAGGTCTTTTCGAACATGATGACCTTGCAAGTGAATCTGGTTTTCATAAAGGTTTTCAACTCTTGATGTCGCATGCCACTTTTAAAACAAGCTCGTTCCCATTCGTGCCCTCCTTTCTCAAACCTTTTAGTCCACGAAATGGTTTTTTGTAAACCACTTTGAACTTTTTTCACACTAACATTTCTTAGCCTAACAAAAACATTTTCATCATTTGTTGCATACTAACAATCCCTGGACATCACATGCCCAAAACATGTGCCTTCATAAACCCTAAGAATATTTAAGGGCTCATAGTCAATGATGGAATGCAAAGTTGTTGCCATAATAGAAAGATTTATGCTTTCATTTTTTATGAATGCAATAACTTGGTGTAATAGACCAAATCTATCCAACAAAACTTGCAATTGTACATCCATTGATTGTCTAGTTGTTTCATTCACCTTAAGCACCCTATTTTCTCTCATCATATTATTATCTAATTTTCTACTATGCACATATTTAAGCCATCATATATATATATATATATATAATCAAGTTTTAATACCCTACATTTATTTAAATTTAAATTTTAATACTTGATCGAAAAAAAACACATGACAATTCCCATTTTTGGAGGGTTTGAGAAATGTAATGGAAAAAAAAATCATTTTCTTTTTTGGGATGGATTAATTTTAATTCATGCCCCAAAAAATAGCATATTGATCCATTGTTTTAAACCATCAACCATTCCATTTGATTGAAGATGAGCAAAAGTAAAAAACAGATTCAATGAACGTAGAATTTACTTTCTTGAGAGTAGGTCTCGCTTGGACTTGCTACAATCAAAACTATCACATAAATGATACACAATTCATTTATTAACCTATTAACAATCAATACATTAAAAAATTAATACATATGTTAAAAAAATTTAATACTGAAAACTAATGCATACCCTATATTAATTATAAATTGATTTTAAAAAATAAACATAACCCTATCATAAAACTAATTAAATTATAAAATTTACCCAACACTGATATATGGCACCCTATGTGACTAACGTGGTGAATGGCTTCAAGTTGTAGACTTTGGATAAATCTAGAAAGAAAGGAAGAATACAATACCTATGATTCATATTCAGCAAATCTTGTTGAAATAATTAGTTTTTTTTTAAGAAAAAAGGGTTGACAACCCCAATTTGAATATTTCAAAATTTTGACAATAATCTCTAAGTATGCTAAGTCCACTAGTAAGTTTCAAAATGATCTTCTGTTTTGAATTGGGTTCAATTTTTTAAAATTTTGACAAATTGGTCTTATTTATTTTACTTCCTTTTTTGGCTGGCATGAGTCATAGGTATGATATAGAAGGATTTACTTTTTGTTGTTAGATTTGCTTTAATGGTCTTATGGATGGTCACCACTTGAGCTTCATTACAGAATTGAAGAAAGACAGCATGTAGACTTGGCAATTTGGCAAAGTGAAGTCGGCAAAAGAGCCAAATAAGATTGTGGACTTATAAAGTTGGCAAAGTGGGACTTGAGAAGAAACAGGACAAATAAACTTGGCAAAAGAGCCAAACAAATAGAATTCCATAGTTGAACTCTTTGTAATTTTATTTGCGTTGCCCACCAAGACAAGGGTATTGTGTTTAGATTCATAATAGAGTATAGTAGCTCAAGGGATTTTGGCCCCCTAGGTAGTAGGTCTATTATAAGCTATTTTCTACACAACCCAAAATACCATCTACAAAAATCCTTATATAAGTTTATTAGGTATATTATAAGTTGAAATATAAAAATAGGGTATACTAGGTCTTATATAAGTTGAAAATGTCTTATATAAGGATTTTTGAAAGATGGTATTTTGGGTTGTGTTGAAACTTGAGATTAGCTATAGAGTTATAATATCTTAAAGGATTTTGGCTTCTTTTAGAGGATTCTTTTGAAGATTATACTTTTGCTTGGTGAAATAGTTGAATTTCCATAATTCTTCTTTTGCCTTAAGATACTTTTGTAATGTAAAATGGCAAGGCTACAGTGTGGACAATTTCTACCACTTCACATTAAAAAAAGAAGCTTATTGAGAGCTTTTCTTACAGTTAGTTATTGAGGACACACTCAATAACTGTGTTTTTTTAACTACAAGTCCTTCAGACCACACTGACTGAAAGTCTGAAAAGACTGAATGCACAACACCAAAGTAGATTATGTGGGTGGGGAGTCCATGACTCATTCAAAACAGACTTGTAAGGGGAGGGACACACTCTTTGTGTGAGAATGAATTATTGTTGGGGGGTAAGAACTAAGAACTGACTATTAGTACTTGCCATTGCCGTATTGTCCACATTGATTAATTCATTGTGCCTTTGGTTGCCAAGCCATGGAAAATGCAGGTTGTTTAAAACCCCCCTTACGAACTTTGCGGGTGTCAGTGCTGCAGAAACAGGTAGCTCATGAACCCAAGTTTCAAGCATTACACAAGACAGCCACTCTACCAAACTTTGTCAGGAACCTGAACAAGAGCTTGTCGATCGATCCACAAGGGATTTGCAGTTATCCGTATCTTTGAGGCCATATATGTTGAGATGTTTTCGTTCTTAGAGCATCTCCAGTGGTGATCAGTATGTGATCCTGCACGGTACAATTGGATGAATAACGTTCAACATATGTCGGTTTGACTCAGGAAAATAGTTTTGGCTGAGCATAATTGGATTAGGTTGCCGTGGCTGGTACAAGGCGCAGCAGCAGCGCTGTGCACCTGCAGAAAAAGAGTATAATAGTTGTGATCTAACTGCTGCTCAGTGTTTCTGATTGGCCCATCATAATGATTGGTCCAGGTGGTTTGACCCCCACCTATTTGCTGTCCCAGTTTCAGTTTTATTGGTGGAGTTGCAAAAGAGTACATAACTAAACTTGGATGTGAAAAATATTTTCGCAGGGTCACATACTGAGCACCGCTGGAGATGCACTTAGAGCAGGTCCACCCATGTCCCCCTCTTTGGTCTCTACAAGTAGATATCATTCGGGGTTTTTTAAGGCGAAAATTTGTCAAATGGAAAAAGAATTTATGATTAGTTCTTTAAATCTGTCATATTCTATCCTAAGTTGCAACAGGTAGCCAAAAATATAAAAGGATGCAAAAAAATATTTTTCCCACATTTTTTATGCCCAAATATGGAATTTCCTTATGCATGATTGCCACTTCACCTACATCACAAATTTATTGATTAATTTTTTTTTTTAAATTATAAAAAAACAAAACTGGTTAGCACATCTACTATACAGTTTTAATTCATTCCCCATTCCCACCATAAAGATGAAAAACTGGACAGTAAAAAATTGAGAGAGTGTTTAAAAGGCCATCACCAGAGCCAATCATTATGGCCAATCCCATCTTTTTTTAAGACCCATTTACACTGATTGTACCTTGTGCCAAATTTAGAGGCCCAAACTCAATTTGACAGCCTTTTTCAAAATTTTGGCTAAACTTCATCCAAAGTACAGTGTACAAGCCATTTTATTAGTGTCGGTGGAGCTTCTTGCTCCAAATGCATCTGTTTAGTGTACTCTGAATTCTTCTGTCAACAGACCCACCATACAAAGTAGTTTAGATTGAAAAGGGTTGCCAGCCTACCTTCCAAACTTCAAAAAGTATAGCCAAAAAGTCATTGGCAAGTGTTCTTTTTAGAGGATTTAGCCAAATTGGCTATAAACTAAATTTGAAGTACAAATTTTTAACCAACCTGTTATATTAATGGCCACACATTTATAACTAAATATAGAAATCTGGAAATTTTGACTGTTGTTGTCTTACTTCTGATGATTGAAACCCTCCAAAATCACTTCATTTTTAGTTTATTTCTAAAATATTTTACTTTTTGCCAAAATTTTGGAATTAGCTAAGGGTTTGCATACATTGGAAAAACAATGCAAGTTTTCTTTTCTTATGGCTATAGAGTATAGCCTAACATTTTGCTTTTCAAAAGTTTTAATTTGACATATTAGAACTTTTTGCAAGTGATGTTCTCAATTTTTCAAAATTGGATGACAAGTGGTTAAATTTTTATTGAGCTTCACATCCCCATTTGAGTGAAGAAAACAATAGAAAGAAGAGAACAATAAGTGTAATGTTTGAAAACTAACTTTCCATCAAGATTTCATATTCTTCAATCTCTCACATTTTTCTAGAGCTTAAAAGATATTCTCTCAATTACACACTCTTTAAACTTGACTTTTTTTTAAAGACAATTTTTTTGGTTTTTTTTGGGATAGTTTTGGTTTTTTAGTGTTTATTTAACCAATTTCTTAAAAGCCTTGCTCGTGATGTTTACAAAGTTTTTTTTAGATTTCAAAAAGTCTCCCTTGCAAAGTTTAAGGTTTCATTTGTTGTATTCAAATATTATAAGATTTTGGTCTCTCACTTCACATCTATTATAGTCATCATCTTCTTCATCAATCTCAATAGTTACAAGGGTTGAAGAGCTTGGTTCCATAAACATGGAAAATCTTGGAAGTTGATAATTTAAAATATCTAATAACCATTCAAGTATCAATAATATTATATTGCGCTAAAAGCATATCCGATGAAATATCATGAATGGTTTCCCAACAATAAGTTATTATAAATAATAGCAAAAGTGTAGCTGAGCTTAACTTGTTTTCATTGTTAAATTACAAACATCTAATATGACCCATCTAAGATAAAAGAGTCTCATGAAAGTTATTTTGTCAAATTTCATGATTTTAGAAAGGGAAATTTTGATATTGCACATGGAAAGCACAATATCTTTCATAGGTTTAGAGACTTCAACTAAATGCTCCTTCCAAGAAGGAGAATTATTTTTTGTTGACGAAGCCAACTATGTGTGTTTTCTAACACATCACAAAACCTTCTAATTGAAAATGGGTAAAAGTTGCATGTGTTTTGAGAGTGAATTCAAAAGCACTATAACGATTGTAGACCACCTATAAATGACAAAAGACAAGCTAGATCATTGGAATCAAAATGGGGAATTGTCAAACATGATGTTTTAAAATTTGTGGGTTGTTTTGGGTCAATTGAGTTCTAAATGAGTTGTGAACCTCACTTCAAAATGTGTTGCAAAAAAGTTTGGAATTATATAAGCAACAATACTTAAAACATTCAAGCTTCACCTTCATCCATTGTTGCTTGTTGTTGTTGAAGGGCCCTTAGGGGTTAATATGCGAAAAAAGTTGAGATGCACTTCCAAGGCAACAAAGAAATTCCAACCAACATGATCAAAATAGCCAATATCATAGACTAATTTTACAGGGCTTCTATACCTACATAGAAACCACAAGGATCAAAGGCCATTCAAAAATTCATTAATAAAAAAAATGAAATAAAACATGTTGTGAGCTCATGCTAAAACAATTGCTAACATGTAGGTTGTCACAATTTTGAAAGGGCATTGATTTTAGAAGTGGTGATGACCATGACCTTATTTTCCATGCTAGAAACACCCACAATGTTTGAATAAGCAAAACAAATATTTTTAATTGTAACAAATTAAAAAACTACAAAAGTTCATGGACCACCTTTGATAGGGAACTTCTAATGAACTTTGTGAAGTTTTGGTTTTTGCACAAGACATGACTCCAATATTTGCTTCAAGTTCTATGTCAAAACTAGACCTTTCAAGGTCAAATCCCAACCCCCAAATTTGTCAATGCATTTGTTGAAACATAATAGAACAACAATGTAAATGTAATTGAACTTTTGTAATCAAACACAATTGTACCACAAAATTGAAAAACAATGTGCATTATTTTCAATGATTACCTTTTAATTGCCACAAGTGTTCAATAAGGTCATTGTCTAGTTAAAAATGAATGTTAAAATTTTCTATGGTTTAATGTTTTGCATGAATGGTGCAAAAGACAATTTTCACTGAAATTGAATGCCAACATTCCATGATGTGCAAGTGCTAAGAACAAGCAATGGTTCATTTTGAAATGATGCCAAAAACATTTCACATCATAGACAAGGACATTTGCAAAATGGTTTCAATGAATGTACTTCTCATTTACTAGATACACATTGACTATGCAATTGACTCTAAACCATCCATAATTATGTCTATTTTCATCAAGTTTATCCCCAAGCACATGCAAAGCTTCCATTGCAAACCATTCATCATCATCATTATCTTTATGGAGCTCCACACACATGCATGCAAAAAGAGCTTCATGTTAGAACTCCATTGCACAAGCAACTTAACAAACGTAGATTGAAACAAGATTCAAATTGAAAGGTAATAATTAATAAAACAAACTATGATAAAAGAGATTACAAAAAAATTAGTAGATGACGGTTGGAGAGAGGTGAAATATGAAATATTGAGGGAAATTGACAGAAAGTGTTGTGCTATGTGATGACTTTTATGAATTAACCCAAAATCATTGCCTCCAAAAATGCTTCCAAATGTAATATAAAAAAGCATATCCAAGTTCATGGTGGAAATGTTCTAATTAATAGATCATTTTGATATAGAACATGAATAAGCCAATTATTTTTGTTATCTTCACAAAATGATATTAATGTTTACAACATTTTTTGTAAAACTTGTTAATTTCACAATCCAAAAAAACAAAATCATATCAAGACAAACACATTTTCATAAAATTGAAACTAGCATTGCATGGTTGCATAAATACTAAATCATGTGAACCATGCATACTGAAATTAATTAATGAATTATATTTTGCTAAAAATTTGACAATAATAGAATTTGTATTAGCACAAAACTCCATAAAATTATTTTTTAAAAATTTTTATATGCTTACAACAATGCCATGCAATGTAATAATTGATTGATAACTTGGTCTATGAACAGCTAAATTTGAAAATTGAAAATGCCTTTGAACATTGTAGGTGTGAAATACAAGTAATTGAAATAAGTGAAACAATAATCAATGAAATATCATGTCTCATGCCTTATTAGCGTTCACCTACCTAGATAAATGGACCTTAAAATAGTTCAAATCTTTAAAAAAAAATTTCAACAAGCTCCATAATTAACCAAGTTTAAACTTCCAATTCACCATATCCCTTTTGGAACATGGCTATGGCTTGTGGGGGCTTGTGATAAGTATTTTCCCTACCACAAAACATATGCGGAATATGAACTAAATGAGGTTTGTAGATGTTTTCAGTTGACATGGTTTTGGTAAATATTTAGATTCTAGACAAGACATATATGAGGCATTGTTTAAGCCAATTATCAATCTTCACCTTCAAGCTAACATTGTACATCATTTGAATGCAAATTAGCCACTATCAATTTCATTACTTTTCATAGGAGGTCTAAGTACATTATTGTGATACTTGGGCTCCATGTTGTTGCACTATTAGTGATGTTCAACTTTTTTTTCTTATCATGTTCCCATTTGGTTTTCAATATCTTGTGATTATTTTTATCAATTTAAATTTAAATTATATTAAATATTAAATCCATGGTGGGTAAAGTAAAAGAGAGAGATAGTTATTAACAAGAAAAAATGAGATAGTTATTAATGAAAGAAAGAGGTAGTTAATCTTGAAAATGAAATAAGATTTTTTTTTCATATCTCTGTAGATGGCTAGGGGAAAAAAAAAGTTATTAAAAAATGAGATAGTTAAGTTGGAAAATGATGAAATAGTTATCAGTTGTCTCTAGAGTTTTTTCTAGAATTGTCCAGGGACGACCATCCAATAGATTCTACAAGCCTGCGAAACATTATGCAAAATCACCCATATACCAGCTCCTCAAAATTTCGTCTATGAAATTATTAGAGTTTGCTCTAAAGTCAAAACCGGATGAATTTTTTTTAAAAACCTGCAAAAAAGTACATTAGCCTTCAAGGGTTGGGGGATTTGTCAAACTCAGAAATGCACCACTTTTTTGCCAAACTGAGTTTCATCCTGTTTTGAACCCGTCTTTCCTTTTTCCTGAGCGCCTCCATTGCTGCTACATATATTTTCAGTGCTGCTACATATGCAACTAGTACAATTACCTCGAACCTTGTGCATTAAATGCTGAGTTTCCACATTTCATACCCAGATTTAATAAAACTTCCTTACTTTGCGGACATCAGTCAAAGAGGGGATAATGGGTGAAAAGAGTCCCAAAGACAGGATGCCTTTAAGTATAACTCTAATATTATTTCTGAAACTTTTTGGGGTTTTTTTTGGCTGGAAGAAAGTATAACTTTTTTGACACTTTTAGGCCAACGGTCCTAATAAATTATTAGGTCAAATTGTCTTGAATTAATTTTGAACCAACAGACCCAGCAGCAGGAAGTACAGTAGTTCCGGTGAGCCCTAACATTGGAGTTAGGGTTAGTAGTTGCCCAGCTTCTTGCAGGCTTCAGCCCATCAAGCAGGTATGGCCACAACTTAATTGCTACAGGCTTAGGGCAAGGGTTTAGAACAAGAGAGAAAATCTGAAATTATTTCTAGTGTCAGACTATTTGACAAAAACCAAGCATTTAGTTCAGAACCCACACAATGAACCACAACCCACCAGCCCACCATCCACTGGATGCCTGTCATTATTAGTCAGTTATGGATGAACCTCAACTGAGTTAGTTCATATTTGGTTTCACCTGGGTAACCCTAAACCCCTAAACCCTATTAACCTAGGTCTCATATATAGGTAGATAGGTAAGGAAATAGGTAACTACTAAGTAAGTAAGTAGATGGTTTATAGTTTATACATAGGTAAGGGTTGTTTTTACTACCTACCTACTAACAACCTACTTGTGGGTTGTTATAGGTAGGTAGTAAAAAAAAAGAGTATGACCATGTAGATTGTTCTCAAGTAAGGATGCTTTGGAGTTTGTGTGGACTGGTGGTATCTCCAAAACTCAGCATGGTTCAGTGTTTTTAGTGTTTCAGTATAGCCAAACTGGTGACCAACCATCCATAAGAAGATTTAGCCAAATTTGAATATAAGGAGATATAAAAATGAAAAATAAATTAAGCATCCGTTTATATTGACTAACTCCTACAACCTAACATTTATAACTAGGGAAATAGAAAAAAAAATTTCCCTAAAATCTTGGGATTTAAAAAACCCATTATTCTGAAACCCTAGCTCAAGATAAGAACATTATGTGGTACCTACATATATGACCTATAGAATAGACCACATTAGTAGCTTTTCAGGTATTTTTTAAAAATTTCAAAATCCACTTTTGGCATTAAAAATCATAATTTATGAAAATATTCTTTCTGAAGTAAAATAAAGAATTTGATGGAATATTTGGGAATATATCATTTGTTGAAATGAAATCCTCAATATTAACATTCTTTAACATTCTTTTTGCAAAAATGAGGAGACTTAATGTTTCACCAAATGATAGGATAAAGAAATGTTATTGATCATTGAATATATGCTCATCAGCAAATATATTCACACTAGGAAAATAAAAACTACACTAGAAATAATTGCAGTAGAAAAATTAATTTAAAAAAATGGTGGAAACCTCTGAGCTTCTTGCTAATTTTTGTAATGTAGTTGAAGGGCACCTTATCACATGGAATTTTTCCTCTATGATGAAGGCCAAGCATTTTTGAAAAATTTAATTCTCATTCTTGAACACATTTGTTTTTTTGAAATGCATGCTTTCTTTTTTTTTCTTGTGATATCCAATGGGTATCCTCCGGGTATCAAAGGAAACATCAAGAACACTTTAGAAAAATAAATTGATTGTTGTGGATGGATCAATGATAATGATTGGATGAGATGAAAAAAAAAACCCCAAGTAATAATCTCTCCATTTTATTTTGTTCGGGGGAACTTTTTCATGTTAATTGGTGAGAACAAGTGAAGAACATTAAACTAATTAAATATAAGGATCATAATGATATGTTTACTACTATGAGTTGGAGATGCTCTTACTACAACAACAAGGTGTGTTAATACACAATGGCCCTGCCATTAATTTAATATCAACAATTGATATTTATGATAAATTAGTCATAACTATTGGATTTTTTATTAAAAAATTCTATTTTAATGTACATCATGTTGTTGTAAAAGAAAAAAATCATGATTTTATTTTATTTTCATTTTTTTACATCACATTAGTTATGAGGAACTCAAAAGGGATCTCACATTAAATGATGACATGTTTTTAAAACCTATTTAAACATTGAAAAAATTGTTACCAAACCGAAACTAATAGAGAAATGTAATAACATGATTTTTAATTTTTTGCAAGTCTAATGATTTTATTTTCAAAAAAGAAAGTGGATAATTTTTTTTTTCATATGTATTTATCACAGTTGTACCAAATTTGAAACCAAAAAAAAAAAAAAAAAAAAAAAAAAAAAAAAAAAAAAAAAAAAATAAACAAAAATTTGTTTAAAATAAAAAAATAAAAAAAATT
>Ga0116227_10003211_pt1 | contig 36601 bp, 16 predicted proteins | sample S1TSphgellanicum_FD_89693 | JGI IMG/M metagenome (GOLD analysis project Ga0116227, IMG submission 89693) | Host-associated microbial communities from peat moss isolated from Minnesota, USA - S1T2_Fb - Sphagnum magellanicum MG | ecosystem: Host-associated > Plants > Peat moss > Unclassified...
AAAAAAAAAATACACCACAAAAAATAAGGAAAAAAAAAAGAACAAAAAAGACATAGGATTTGGAAAAGGAGGGGGCAGTTCGTGCAGCTGAGGGGGGGGGTGGGGGGGGGGGGGGGGGGGGGGGCGCAACTCTAGATTTTTTTTTTGGATCACCAAAGCCAGTTCTTACAAGCAGGCAAGCAAGTAGGCTAGGCTCCTCCTACTTGCTCAAGTCTCTACTTCTAAGGCAAAGAAGACTTTGACATAGGAAGAAGGTTCCTTAACCACCTTGTTTTTGGATTTAGAAACAAAGATGCAACAATAAAAAAATTTAATATTAAAATCCTAATTTGTTTTGATTTATTGATCATTGAACATTGGGCACCCTTACACCAAACACCACATATCTTCTTGATGCCTTTATGGAATTGAACAAATTTTTGGGGCATTGGAAGCACTAATGGAAGGTTACAAATTTTTTTTAAGGTTAAAAAACAGAGGGAAAATGTGTGAAGATTTGACCTCCTTTGACTTTATAAGTGTTTGGTCACTGGTGTATCTACCCTAGGTAAACAACTCAAAATTTAGAGAACTTATCAAGGGGAGTGCTTGTCTTTTCTAACCCATTATGTGGTCATTCACTAGTCATAGATTTAAGTTGTCACTTATGACCCATTGTTTATGGCATGTCGAAACAACCAATTAATGAGATCAATGGGTTTTTACTAGCAATTTTTTTGCCAAATTTTGACTTGAAAGATATGTTTTTGACTGTGATGGAATATTCATGGAGAACATTGGTCCAAATTTGCCAAATTTTGAAAATAAAACTTCCAATTTGCCAAATTAAATAAAATAGTCTAGAAACACAAAAGGATCATTTTTCATAATTAAAAACTTTCATATTTGGTCGAAAAAACCACTGAGTGAAGTTGTGATTGATCATACCTAAGCAATCACAAATATAATGGTTACATCTAAATATAATGTCTAAGTAACTTTTCATTAAAGTTGATAATTTATTTGAACTTATTGACTAGTTCAAAGTAGTTTTCAAAAAACAAATTCAATTGTATTTACTAACTACATATGTATTCACTAATGTAAGTACTTAGATCACAGGTACAAAGTCAAAATGGTTGATTGCGTCTCTCCCATCAACAACCTTTGGAATTTTTGTTTCAAAGTCTTAAATTATGCCATTCCTTGGTTTTCTCTCAGCACATGCACTCTTATACTATAAATGATGAAAACATGTTTGCATGCATGAGAAGATGGATAATGGATAATAATATGTATTGCTTCATAATTTTTTTGTGTGATTATATGGTATGATCTAATATTTTATATGATATAATATGTAGTATCTAGTATCTAGATGTTCTAATATGTATTATAACTATAACATCAAATTGTCAAGTTAACATCAAAACTATCTAGTTATGTTATAACACATGCATGAGTACACGTGAATTTGCAGAAGGTAATAGATTCTGTATGAAGTTGAATTGGAGATGCAAGAAAATACCCAAAAGCATGCAAAGTCTTGTTGAATATTCTTAGCTGGGTATATATTGTATACTCCTGACTCCTGAGTCCTTATGGTTTTCAGATGAATCATACACAGAGCAGAAGCGGAATAAATTATTGCATATTCTAGGCCAGGTGCATGCTGCCTTTTGTATCTAGGTTGAGTTCACATGAATGACACATAGAGCAAAACCCAAAGCACCTCCTCTTCCCCACCTTCAGATATTATTATTAGTGTCTCCAATTGCGGTCATGTATAGTGTGTATTGTGTATCACACCCACCCAAGGTGTGATATTGAGGCAGAATCTGCCCCCACTAATGATTCTGCCATGAAAGAAATGAGTACGTGTTTGTTTGTTTGGATGTGAACATTCCCTAACCTTCCTAGAAGGTGAGTTCCCCTTCACTTTTGAAATCATTGGACATAGCTTGGTGAGGTAGCGTGCACATTTGTAGTTTTGCAATTTTGAGATTAATGGAACAAAATCTATTGAATTTTGAGTGATTTTTGTCTCTAGAAATTTAATTATAATGACAATGATTCATTGTACTTAGTTTAGGTAGGATGATTACATGGTTCCATATTATTTTGTCTTATCAAATTCTAGCTTAAAATTTGTTTAGCCCATTCCCAAATAAAGAGACATGAAAGATGTCTTTTTGGATCTATGCCTTTTTAATTTAGTTTAAAACCATATTCAGAGCAGATTTTCAAAATTTCACCAATTTCATTCCATGTTTTTTCAAATAAATTTGAATTCAATTCAAGGTGCATGCAATGTCATTCAATATTTTCATTCAAATGGAACTTAATTTTCACAAAAATCAATTTTTTTCTTTCATGAATAGATTAGTTGATCATTACTAGTAATGTGCACCAGCACAAAGGCCAAGTTAGAATTAATTAACAAGTTTCAATAGAAGCTCTATAATTAAGCTCACTTTGACTCAAATAGTATTGGGTTGGGTGCCCTTACAAGAGGTTTAATGGACTTGGGCCAACAACACAAGGGCCCATTAGTTGTGTTGAATGAAAAGAGGTGCTTCCAACTAGGGTGAGTTAGCATGTACACTAGTACCTTCATCCTCTTGAGGGCAGCCTTCTAGTGTAAGCTATGTTTTAACTTAGGAAATGTTGATTTAAACTATGCTCCAAACTATTGTAATTTTCATCATCTACTTAGTATACCTTTTAATTCATTATGTAAATGCATCCCTCGTGTAAATGTGGATATGGTCAATTGAAGCTTCAATTTGAAGATTCATGCCCTTACTTTGTGGTGTTGCATTATGCATGCAACAAGCATCATGCCCATAACATGTTACATTGATCCTGAACGGAATTCAAATATATTTAATGAAATTCAAGTTCCATTGAACTCAATTGAATTCAAATTTCAAAATTGAATTAAATACAATACTCTTCTCTTTTAAATTTAGCAGGTTAATGTTCTCATTGAATTGAATTGAAATTCATTGGATTTAATTTGCTTTCAATTAAATTGACTTAAATTCAAACAAATTAGAAATTTTATTATAAAAAGATACATGTTATTTCATCTTTTCATATATGTAGGTGAGTGGATGAAAGGAGTGGAATTATAAGACTTGAAATTTCATATGAAATTTTTTCATAATTGTCAAGTTGACAACCATATTATTGGACCTTACATGTGCTTCACCTAAATCAATGCTAATTATCGTCATAACTGGAATTCAACAACATATCAATTGACTTAGGATAAAAGAAGGTAAAAAGGAGGCTTGGCTAAAATTTATGCTTATTGCATCTTCATGACAACAATATAATGACATATACACAATACTTTCGATGAAATACAACCCTTTAAATAGTATGAAACTGGCTTTGGACTTGTAAGTATGTACAGGATATAGTGATCTCCAAAAGGGTCAGTGAAGGAAAATGACTGACTCAGCTGCTAACATCTCCTACTTTATACCCCCTAATTTGTAGGTTTAAGTGTTAGTTTTATATATGTACATTACCTCAACATTAAATTGATTTAGTAATATTGAAGAATTTTAATTATCTACAGTTTAGGGGCATGCTTTCCCTATGTACTGCTTAGGTGTTCTTGTTCATGGCTTTATTATGGCCTGAGGTATTTGCTTTGTGGGGTTTTGATTTGTGTTGCAATCCAAGGTGTCGGTCTAACCTAATGAAATGTAATTAAAATGTTTGAATTTCAACTGTTGGATTACCTTGTAATGGCTTAAAAAATAGCTGGTAAGGTCCTTGAATTGAAGTCTACCACCCTTTGTTTTGGAACACTTTTGTTTGGTTTTGTCCACTTTTTGTGTAGCGCACCATTTCAGATATGAAGGTTGCAACAAACTGTAGCTTCTGGCATTTGGAGGAGATTTGGACCACCATATCCCCCCTTGAAAGAAATGCTTCCAAATTGGGCGATCTAAAAAATTTCACACTTACAAATACTAGTAATGCAAACTCATGCTCAAATTTGTGTACACTTACAAGCATGAGTTTGCATTACAAGGTTACTTCCAAGCACACAAATTTGAGTTTATTAGGAACTTAAAACTAATTGTGTTGTTGGTTGTGTGTAACTTGTTAGATGGAGAGTTCATTGAATGAAATAGTAATGCAAACTTAACAAATTTGAGTATAGTAGGAATTTGAAATCAAATATGTTGTTGGCTAAGTGCAACTTGTAAAATGGAAAGTTCATTGAACAAAATAGCAATACAAACTTAGTGAGTAAATTTCATTGCAAGTGGAATGGGAACAAGAAAAAAAAGGGATAACAACTACCCAAATAATAGTGGATGCAACTTCATGGCTCAATTTCAATTTATTACAAAGAAATTTTATTTGGTACTAGGTGACAAAGTCCAATGTTGAAATTAAACTTTCAGCTTGCACCCAAGGAGTGCAAGTATTAGTGTAAAAAGTTGTGATTTTGATTTGAAAGCTACACATGCACATATCGCACATAATATATATATGTATATATATAAATACACACAATTGGGAGCAACACACAAGCAGATGAAACTTGCCTTGTTGGTTGTGCTTGAAGACAAGTCTTTCTCCTAGAGCAGTCCCACTCTAGGTAATACCACTAATTAAAGCTGAGTTGCTTTGATGTAAGCTACCTTCTTACACTGGAAACCTCTTACTTGTCACCTGACCATGAGGTTGACCTGGAGTACAAACCACAAACTAGTGTTGGCCAGTTCCCAGGTTTCAAGAGCTTTGACATCTAGAGCTACTTTGTCCATGACATTCAAGTTTGAGAACTTTTCAGTCTATATTTGAGCACAACCAGAAAACACACCATCTATATGGATCCATCACTATCAAGTTTGGCAAAGAGATTCCAGAACTAAGAGACTCTTAGTTGTATCAGCACATATTTTATTTGAATCGTTTGGGTTTGTTCACATGATTATGTGAATCAAGGTTGGTACTCACAATTGAATTTGCTTCCAAGTCTCAACTAATGTAGGATACAACTTACAAGCAAATCCCATTTTCGTTAGTTTTAGGGAGCAACATCCTCATATGTAACCATATTTATGTAGAGATTATGTAGCTAGCTCTGATTCCTTGGAGGTTAATTATGGTTGAAAACAGAAAATCTAACAATTTGAACAAAAAATCATATGTCATGCACTACAAAATTGACACCCAAAAATATTGGAACTAAAAAGTTTCACGTGCATAAAAACTTTGATGTTGCAAAATTAATCTCACCTACAAGTGCAGGAATCCAAGCTCAAAGCACAAACACAAAATGAAAATCTGTTGAAAAAGTACTATTAGAATTAACAAAGTCACACACATGAAAGTCTTTGGTGTGACAAAATGAAAACTCGCCTAGCCTACTACAAGTGCAGGAATCCCCAAACAAACACACAACTCAATTTAAATCTTCTACATCAAATTGAAAGGCTCCGATCAAGTAGCTCCAGAAGTCTGTCTACCTTGTTGGCTGTGGGTGAACATGTGCCAATACCTCAGCAGCCACAGGTCAGTGAAATAACACAAGTAACTGGCACAAACACAGTTTTTTTACACCGTCCCTCCATCAATCTCGGTAATGGCTTTTCCAGCATATTGTTACCATGCTGGAACCCTAATTTTTCTAGCTGCATCTTTTGCTGCTCTTATATCAAACTGCAAGAACACTTCACAGCTCCGCTGACTCAGAATCTGTCTCCTCTAAATCTTTACATACAGACATGGGTTGCTGTCCCAATTCTGTTCCAAATTTTAAATCGGAGGGGTGGAAAATTTTCCACCCACACAGCATCATGTGTTTACGAAGCTGGAATTTGAAACTCTTGCGTGAATGAATAATGAATCAATCAAAGCCCTTACACTACTACTAACTAATTTCACCGTCTCGAAACTTTGGGAAATATTTATGACATACAGGCAGAGGTTATAGGTTTTCAATAAAACTGGGTTCCTGTGTATGTTTGCCCAAAGCCCCAGTATGGAGGTGCCACATCCATGGATGTCAAAGTTCGACCATCGCCAGTGGTGACCATGAAAGACAAGCTCTGACCATTAAGGTTGGCATTGTTTTGCCAGTTCTGACCCCAGTTCCTTGACATGGGTAGCCATCCTGTGTTGGAGCCCTTGATGGATAGTGCCCGCACATCTCCAGATCCACCTACGTTTGTGATGAGAACCAAGTTGAAGTATGAATGTCCATTGATGGTGAAGTGAATCCCCCCAGACTTGATGCATGAAACCCTGTAACAACAAAGTATTGTGTTGGAAGGAACCATCCTCAGTTAGCATCAAGCTGCAAGCACTTAAACTGGACAACAGAAAAAAAACAAGCTGGATTGATACATACATGAGATCCATGCATGACCAAAGCAAAAATTGTCATCTCTTGTGCACCAGCACACTTGATCCAAGTTGTGTCACTAGACTTCAAGCTTCCAACAGATCAACTAGTGGAGCATTGGAAGCCACAACATTCCTGGGAAGCTCCTTGAGAGTCTTCTGTTCTTGTAGACTTTGCAAAACACCTCTAGTTCTGCACCATCAGACTTGATCCTTGTGTCACTAGACTTGCTGCTTTCAACAGATCAACTGTTGGAGCATTGGAAGGTTTGCCAAAACCTTTGAGAAATTGATGGAAAGCTCCCTGAGATTCTTGTGTTTTTACAGACTTAGCAGAACATCTCTTCGAGTGCACCATCTGACTTGATCCTTGTGTCAATAGATTTAGTCTTGCTTCCAACAGATCAACTAAAGCATTGGAAGCTTTGCCAAGATCTTTTAGAAACTGGAAAGCTCAGGACTAATTGAGATTCTTGTGTTTTTGTACAGACTTAACAATGTAAACCATATTCCGATTGCAAAGAAGAGCTTCAAGAATGTCCTGGAGTGGAGTGTTGAAAAGATAATGGGCAGCTAGAAAGAAGCTGGGATTGCGCTAGATCATGATCCAGCAGATCATACAACAAGATTTTTTTTGAATGGGACTAGAGGAGTCGATCCCACAAGACATCTACAATGTCTGTACCTTTGATAACTCACAGGGACAATCCCAGCCTGGTATACAGCAATTTGTAAATAGGCGGGCATAGCCAAGTCGAAGTGCTGGAGCGGCCAGTTGCACCAGCCGCCATTGTCGTTGGAGAGACTGGGATTCGGGGGGCAGAAATTGGTGGCTGTTACGGTGATGGATCTGCCCGGCAAGCACCATCGACTACCTTGGCACATGACCTCGAAGCAAGCTCCACACGACAGTCCTTGGTTGAAGAGCGCCGTGCTCAGTGCCGCCGTGTTGGTCCCATATCCTGAGTTGTACAGGTTTCCATACCCACACGCACCGCCTGTTGCACACATACATGATCTCCACATCAAAATGCCATGAGCACCTATTTCCAAACTCTCCTCGCGCAGTGTACAACTTTGCATTCCATTGCAGGTGATCTGTTCGCTCTTTCTACGACAGCATTGCACTCGAGAGAACATCGCTGATGATCTCTTGAACTGCTGATACTTCGCTACTCGGCGTCACTTGCAGAGAATGTGGGAGAAGGAGGAGAAGGAGAATTGTATCTGACCTTGAGTGCCTGCGGCGTCGCTGCCTCCGTAGAACGTCGCATGTGCCGTGCTCCAGCCATGCACCTGCTGCACAATGGCTACCAAAGTCACGGCCAAAATGCCCGTTGCGTATCGACTGGCCGCCATCGTCTGCTGCAGCAGAAAAAAGGAAAAGAAAGCACAGAACAAAATCACCAGCGCCTGCGTTCAGATTCAAAATGGAAAACATGGAATCACATTGCTCCCGCCATCTCATATGCATCTCATCTCAAGACTAAATTCTTCGACTCAACATACGAAAATTTGAGCAACGTCTTTTTGAATCGTTTGCTGTAATTCCTTAAGTCTCGATTCTCGACCACCCGCGATTCCATATCGTTTTACTCGATCGCTGAAACATCGACAATAACTCTCTGCAAAGCTCTAGAACTAACAGCCGTAGAGAACAGAATTCCTCCCAAGAGAGAGAGAGAAAGAAGAAGAAGAAGAAGAAGACCAAAAACAAGTCGAGTGAAAGCTAGCAAGAATGACGTCAAAGAAAAACTTACAAAGATGAGAACACTTCGTAGCTTGCCCAGCTGCAGCTGCTACTGCGTAATACGCTGATATATCTGCCACAAAAACTGCAAAACCCCGGATCAACCTAGTGCAGGAAGTCTGATCGATGATTTTCACAACGAGAATCAATCCTCAGCAAGCAAGCTGCTGAATCCCCAAGAAAGATCAAGAGACTGACTGATCCACTCCAGCTGAGAGAAAGGCAGAAAGGCTGCGGGCAACAACAGCAGCCGCAGCAGCACAACACAGACGATGAGTGTCGACACAGGACTGGAGACAGGTTATATTGAGAGAGGGGGTAGGACGGGACGGATTCGCTTCTGCACGGCCCCGACAGTTGTAGTACAAGTAATAAAAGTGTGGGATAGAACAGAAGGAGATTTATTTTTGGGAAATATTTCATTTTTTGGATCTGTCGAGTGCATTTTAAAGGGGCACCATTTTTCTTCTTGGCTATAAAAAAATAAAAATAAAATCCAGTGTGATTCATATGAACTATTTTTTAAAAATGCACCAAAGTAGCCAGATTTTGAGGGATTTTGTTTTTTTCATATTTAGGCAATAGGTCCACCAGGTCGCCAAAATAAAGCAGGATTCTTAAATTTTTTTACTTTGCTCTCTGACCTGTAGCCAAATTTGGCTACATCACAGAATTGAAAATAAAACCCCTGGAAAGGGGTTGCAGGGAAGGGTAATAAAAAGTTGTGACTCAGACTTATTCCTGTCATTCCTTCTGTCCAGGATTACACCCAACAAGACATGCCGCACTACCCACATTCGACATTCTCTTGTTCCAGGAGAATTTGTTGCCCCCAGTAGGATAAGTCACCTGCTAGGCTGCATATTCAAAAGAGTGGATTGGTGTAAGTAAAACTTTCATAGGAATTGATCAATTGCTTTGCTTGGGGAAACCCCTATTGACACAACATCAGAAAATGTCACTACCTTATATAAGACATATTTTTTACATTGAAATGGATGAAACCACACAGTTTACCTCATTGCAAATGTTGTGATGAGAAACCATATTGCCACAACAACAGAATAATAATATGTCACAGTGTGATGTACCTATACTACACATATTTTGCATTGAAATGGATAAAACCGCATTGTTTACCTCAGACATGTGTCATGAGCCAAGGCCTACTGCTACTGCTGTAGGGTAAATCATATTCTGTCCTACTGTGATGAATGGAATTCTGATTGTGTTTGTGAAGAAGAAGAGGTAGGGGAAAAAATTATCAAAAAACCATTTATTTCCTACTTATTTTGCAAGAAAAGAGTATCCTTGATGACTGTCATCATCATTCCCATTTGTTGCATATGAATGTTGAAGTTCGGTGGTTGTTGGCTCAACATGGAAGTGTACTGTAGCTGAAATATGTGTTGTTGAGTGTCCACCATCCGTGACTGGAAACGACATAAATGACATTTGCTCCCTCCAATTGCAACTCTATCAGCAACGAATATCAAAGATTTTTTTTTTCTTGGGGGTTGGGTTTTGGGAGTTGGGTGGGGAGAAAAATGTACCACAAATGGGAACTTGTTCCATGGGTTGGTTCCAGGTGTTCCATGAGCTTGTTATGAGAGTTGATGGAGCCTATGAATGTCTCCCATGGTTTGTTAGGATGGAATAGTAATGTAAGACAATCACTGCTATGAGCTAAAGAAAATCAAAAGGAAAACAAACTCTAGGATCTCAATTCTATGCAAACTTGTTGCTCAATTTAAGGTTAGTGGTCACAACTTAGACCTAAACTCCATAAGCCAATTTGCAAGTAGATGACTGTGACTGTTTGAGATAAAGAATCAAGAATCAATCTTCACTGTTCAAATCATGAATACAACACCAACCAAAAAAGCTTCGCATACAAAAGCAATACGTGTTTGTTTTGATTTTTTGGAAGCAACTGAAGGAAAAAACTTTTTGCACTTGAGCTTCATGATGCCTGTAACACAGCAGCTATCATCATAATCCGCCAATGGTGGTGGACAATGACTAACGACTATCGAATCCCCAATAGAGTGCATGCACATGCATAACATAAAGACACTAGCCTAGCTGGCTTAACTACAGAGCCTCTTGCATGTGAAGCAAATGGAATGCACTTGGGGTTTTAAGTGATGCAGACTCTCAAAAGTTTCTATTTGTGAGAGATGGACCTTACAATTTCACCAAGTGATTGATCTCTACCAAATAGAAGCATCTATCTATGTTCAAGAGTAGGGTAAAGCCCATGGGGAAGGGTGTGAGATTGATCTCCACCAAATAGAAACATCTATCTATGTTAAGTGTAGAGTAAAGCCCGTGGGCAAGGGCATTAATGAAATAAGGGCATGAGATCTGAGCACAAGCGCAATTTCAGTAATGCCCTCACCCACAGGTGTTATGCGACACAACAGTGGATGAAAAAATCAGAGGGGAGAGGCTTTACTTTTTTCAGAACGCCTGCTTTGGGGGCAGAGAAAAAGTTACATGTTATAATGTGCCCTCTGCATATACACTACAATATTTCAAAGAGGATTTTACATCTACTTACTCGACAAAGCATGTATTTCACAGCAAGAATATGGTGCTGAATTAAATGTCAGAGCATTTCCATTTGTGACTCTGCAGATGTGTTCCCCTCCCCAGAAGCTACCATACTGCTTGACAAGCCCTTGATTACATAGGCTCACCAACCTGAGATTAGGTTCCAGTTCCAGGGGTTTGCCCAAATAAAATTTGTAACCTTGCTTTAGATTCTTCTTCAGCAATTTAGCAACTAAATTCCTTTCATTTTAAAATAAGAGTTCGACAGGATTTATAATTATGTAACTAGGAGAGATTTGGGGCAACGGGCAATGCTATCAGGTTGAAGGTCCCCTTTCCACAAACATAACAGCCGTAGCTGAAAACAACAGTGTAATCTTGGGGACCTACCCAACCACAATTTCTCCTAAGATTATCTTTCCCCATGGTTGTTAATGCGGTCAGTGCAAGAGTACTGCTGCAATTTTTTTACCTTAGTCTGCCCTTGGTTCACCTAGGCATTCCCAGACTCACTTTGGGTGCATGTTATAGATGTTTCAGGCATGTTACAGATGCTAGGGGTAAGTAAAATAATATTGGGCATGTTATGAGACCCTTGGTACTTGTAACATGCGAGGTTATGAGTGCCAAATATCACAAGGTGGAAAACTTGGGGCAAAGGGCAGACTGGGGGCATGTATAATTGTGACATTAAACAACTATAGGCAAATATAATGTTAGGGCTCTCGGCTACCCAGGGGAGATTTTGTGCTGGAGAAGGCCCTGCTGGTAGGGCATTATGCCATGGACTGGAGGCGCCACCCTCAGTTCCCAAGGCCTAATGCTGTGACAGCAAGGCCTTCTTCCCATTGACCAGAAATATTAAAAAACCAGGGATTTTTGGGTCCCTTAATTTTGTAAATTTGTTTTTCAAATCAGCAACACTGCAACCAACACAAAAATGAAACAAGGGGTGTGTCACACTGTGGCTTTGCCATTTACATTAAAATTTATCTTAAGGCAAAAGAAGAATTATGGAAACTCAAATATTTCACCATGCAAAAATATAACTAATCTTCAAAAAATCCTCTAAAAGAAACCAAAATCCTTCCAGATATTATAACTCTATAACGAATCTCAAGTCTCAACACAAGCCAAATATCATCTTTCAAAAATCCTCATATAAAAATAGACCTATTTGGTACCTAGGGGACAAAAATCCATTAAGCTACTCTACTGTATAATGAATCTAAACGGATATCCTTGCCTTCGTAGGCAAGGCCAACAAAACTGGACTGTGGGGGAAGGGGGAACAAAAGTTAAGAAACATTGATCTGACCTGACCGGTTCAACAGATTCAACAGAAAGTGGTGATTGCGCATGCACCTTCTGACACTGGAATCGAGGGATGATGATTCATTCCCATGAGCACAAACTGCCCGAAATCAAAGAGGAGCTGCTGCCTTGGTGACCATTTTTCCTTGTGTCTTTCTGCCGTCGTCATCTTTTCCTGACACTCTAGTTCTGGTACTCCATTAATTCTGGGCACCCACTATCCAAAGTAATTGTTATCGCCCATTTGAGAAGTTTTTGTCATTGTAGCAGCAGCATATGCCCAACAACAACAACTACCCTCTGCCCTTGGAAGGCTTTTACAGCGAAGCAACTGTGTGCGTCAGCCATCACCACGGTGGTGTATGTAAGCAACCTTGACGCCTAGGATCAAGGGATGTGTGTGTGTGAATCAAGGAATTATTCAGCAGCCTGCTTGAGGACAATGGGTTCAATCCAGTGTTGCCCCCTTACCTGCTTTCTGCAGGATATCAACATGCATTGGCGCTGGATATGCATGAAACCGTATCCAGATGTTGTTATTTTTCTCTATTCTCTAAAGCAAAATCAAAAAGCTCAAAGGTAATATCAGAGCGTGGTTGCCGAATTGGTAATGAAAGACTTGATGCAAAATCCAATAATCAAAATAAAAGCTATTTTGTCACTTTCAAACCCTCCTTTATTTTGAGCTCATGTCAAAATCAATTGCAATGTGGTTCAGCTAACCTCAAACTTTAATGTCATTTTGTTGGGATGTTATGGGTTTTGGACAAATGACATACAAAGGGATTATTTGGGTGTAGGGTCGCTTGCAAATGAAGAGCTAGCTAGTGAGCCTTGTGGATGGAACAACTTAAAATAGTTGAAAATAATTTAAAATAGTCAAGGTGAAATAATTTAGAATATCAACTTAAGATAAAAATAACTGAAAATAACCTAGGGTACACTATCCTTGAATGGTATAGTGTGGAATAACCTAAGATAATAATAAAAAAACCTAGAATAGTACAAAGTGGATTAACCTAAGATAATAATAAAAAACATAGAATAGCACAAATTGGATTAACCTATCATAGCCTAAGGTGGGATAACTTTAAATAGTCAAGAAGAGCTTAAGGTGGTTTGGCTTTAAATAGCAAAAGATGAAATAGCTTAGAATTATTTAAACTGGATTATATTACAATAGCTTAAGGTGAAATAACTTAAAATATTCCAAAATAGCCTAAAAACACCTAGGGTGAATTTGTTTACAATAGTTGAAAATAGATTATGGCAAAATATTATAAAATAACAAAAATTAACCCAAGGTACAATAACCTAAAATTATAAAATGACCAAAAATGGAACTGCCAAAAATAGCTTAAGGTAAAATAACCTAAAAATAACATAGGAGATAGGATTAGCCTAAAATCTTAACTTATGATAATGTGAAGTACATTAGCTTAATTTTAAAACCTAGCCTATCATAGCTTACACTAGGTTAAAAATAGCCTAAATTTATTATGATACTAAATTACATAAGTATGTAAAGTAGGGCAACAAGGTAATATATGTAGGAAATATACTTAAATAGGTTAAAAAAAGAATGTGCATAATAATATGTGATGACAAATCATATCACTTAATATTTAAATATTGGTCCAATGGTTAAAGATTTGTTCTTTAAACATGGAGGTGAGGGGGGGTGAAGGGTTCAAACTTTCATACTTGCACATTAAATTGATGGGTTTAACTGGCTTAGGTTCCTAGTTTAGGTTAGATAACCTAACCTAACCTAGTTACAAACTTGAAGGCTAGGCTAATGAATTAACTATTAATGAATTTGATTAATGAATTCATTTGTAACAATTGGTCCTTATTCATTAAGGATTAGCCATTTTTTCAAAGTAAATTTGTCCAAGTTAATTTAAAAGCTAATGAAACATAGTGAATTTGGACGCATATTAGTGTAGTGAATAAAAGTAACCTCACTTACAATTCAATTTTTACACATGTCGCATGAATTTCACAAAACTTGATTTATTTTCCCCTCAAAAGTTCAATAAGTGTTTTTTTAAAAATGAACCCAGATACCATGGTGAAAAGTTGTCCTTCATCTAAAAAGCCTAGAAGTTAACTAATTATGTTAAACACATATGAAGATTGCATTGACACATACAATGTTGTATTGGGAAATAAATCCATGGTAAAATGATTCACACTCAATTTATTTTTTCCAAAAGTATAGCAGGAAGGAATTGACATTAGAAGGTGATGTGGTGTACAATTGTTGCACACAATTTATGTTTTGAATTACAATTTGATTTCTACAATTTATTTTTTCATAAATCTGGGGTACACAGTTTACACCGGTTTGAAATTTATAATTTATTTCCACATTTATGCAAGGGTTTGTGAAAGAAACATGCATATTGTGAATTTTGCAATTTATTTTTACATGAATCCAAATGATGATCTAAAACCAACCCCAAGCATAATTGAAGTAACCCATTTGAAACACAAAAAAGATTCCTAAAACTTCCCAAACTTAGTTTGTCCTTCACAAAACTTAGGACTTGTATTAAATTCCTTTTTGTTCTTTCATGTCAAATGAAATAAATTCCTTCCAAATTTTATATAAATATTTAGAGTATTTTATTTTTTCATTTATGAAAGTAGGAATAATAAAATTCATGCAATGTGGGCAATGTTTTATCAATGGCCAAAAATCCCCAATTTTTTTCACTTTTGGAACCTTATACATTTCAATCTAAGGCACTTGGTTCATACTACACTTAAACTGTTTTATATACATTAATGCTTAAACTATTTGGGTATACAACGTGGGAGGAAATAATACATTCATGATGCTTTAGTCATTTTTCACAATGGGCCCAAACAAAATCATAACTAGTCAAAAAATTTAAAAGTTGTTCAAATTAGAAGTGGTTTGAATATAATAGTACCTTAGTAATGTATATACCTATGAACCAAATAAAAAATTCCAATATGAATGTGTCATTTAACTTTATAAAGATGTTACCAATTGAAGGGGTCCATTGAATATTTTGCAAAAAAAAATTTTGGACACCCCAACCACTTAATATGTAATCATTATTCAATTTTCATAGTATGAATGTTTTGGAAAAGTTGGATCATGTTTGAGAATTCTTAGTCAATTTGTTTACGAACTCAAAAATGTTTACAAATGATAAATTAGTGGTTTTTTCTCCTTCAAATGTTAATAGAATGATTGATATTTTTCCAAGGTATATTTTTTAGTGTATATTATATGATAATATCTAGGTTATGTGAGAAATTGGATGCTAAGTTGAGTTGAAAATTTATAAGTGTGTTATTCAATATTGATTACACATGTAATGAATCATTTTAACACAAGCAACCTCAGGGCTTTAAGCTCTATTGGAGTTTCCAATTTTTAATAACAATAGAACATTGGTAAGTACAATTGCATTGAATAGAAAAGAAATGTATTCCTAGCCATTCAGGTTTAGTGTGGTTGTTTGGTAATGGATAATGCATAATGATGTAGATTATGATTGCAACTTGTCAAGTTGTATTTTTTAAACTTTATTTCTAATTCAATGACATTGAATTTTTATTTCATCATTGGTATGTGTTAGACTTTCTAAAATAAGTATTTTTTGATAAATGAGCCTTGGATTTGCAAATTTTGGATTGGATTAAGTACTAGGTACCTAGTCCACAAATTCCAAAATTTGGAAATCCAAATTTAGCAATAGATCCACCTACTTAGTAATAGTAGGTTTATTAAGTAGCGAAGTAATACCTATTACTTAATAGTACCTACTACTTATTGGTATAATTTGCATTACTTAGTTATAGATTCACCATTTTGGTGAAATATAAACGGGTGAAAGATGGTAAATTCGACCAAAAAAATATCCCACCTAAGAATGTAATTTAAAAATATGGCACATTTCAACATAAACACAATCTAAAGTAAATTATCATTGTTAAATGTCATCATGAAAATGTATATGCCTACATTGAGTTTATTGCTAGTTGAGTACAAAATTTGAAGGACTTTTGTGTAATAAAAGTAAGTAACAAGTATGCTTGAAATTGATTGGTGAATATTTTGTTCAAAATTTCATACTTTTACATTAAAAGTTTAATGCATTTTGATAATAATAGGAAGAAGATGGAAGTTTACAAGTACATTTTAATGCAACATTAATTTGAAAGTAAGAAAAATCTAATATTTCATCTACTTGCAACCTACTTTGTAAGTTATGACATTTTCCTATATTTCAATGGATTCTACTTATACTTACTTTAAGGGTAAATGCATAGTTTAATGGGTCATTTTAAGCAAATATAACTTTTACAAGAATCACAAGCAAGTTTTAATAAATGATCCATATGGATATGGTTTCAATTCCTAAAGTTTTCATTGGTGTAATATTTGAATATTTTAATTGTAGTTACTTATGAAACCTTTTATAATTAGGTCAAAACCCATATTGAAATTTTTTGTTGTTAGCTGCTATGGTGAAATCACTTTGAAAATCCTAAAAAAGAACCCCATAAAGTCCGTAAGAATAAAAGCTCATTCAATTATGTATCCATGAGGCACAAAAATTTTGAAATTTTTTTAAAAAAAAACATTTCAAAAGGACTTTTGAAAACAAGGTCAAATTCTGACCTTTTGAAAGTTCATAACCACCATTTGGTTAAGGTTTCAGATAATAAGATTTCACATTGAGCATTATGATTTAATTCTTAACCCATGCTTAGTCACAATAAACAATTTGGAGTGAAATTCAATATGAATTTTTGATTTTTTTAACAATCCAATCAACTAACTATTTACTGTTTACAATTTTACGTCCGTTTGGGACCAGAGAGTCCATTAGACGAAAGGTAGATCATGGAGGACAAATTGTCTTCGGGTACTGGCAACATGCCACAAACTTGGCCAAGGCGACCGTGTTCGTAGTCTGCATGAGCTCAACAAGAGTGTTCGTGTGGGTGAGGGGCAAGGCCGAACAAAAGTGTTCCCTAAACTTTTTGTGTATTTGGACATGCAAGGAGTAGATGTTCTTCATCCTCTACCTTCCCCAAGTCACAGCCTCAACAAAGCCGCTTAGCATATGGCACGCCTTTCCATGCACCTAACATTACCTCAAGCTATGTGTTGCCACATTAAAACCGGGCTAAAGCTTTCCACAACTGAACATAGCTGATGTCACACAAGTAGTTTTTGCTCTCATACGACATACCCTTGAAGCATAAGTATCTTGTCTGTACACTAGTCCCAATCTCACGGTCGGTAAAAAGTTTTTCAATGAAAGCCAATTGCATATTATCCTTCACCCTTTTTACACTCAACATTGTGTGGGGGAAACCTAAAGGGGGTGGGGCCCTAGCCTCCTGAGCTCCGACCCGCACGTTGGGCGTGTTGCACCAAGGTACTTGGCTCTCCACCCAACCTTTTACCCCTGCTAGACAAGTCGAATGTATGTGCGTTGTCTCAAGAACCGTTCCCAGCGACGATTGAGCGGTCCCCGATTGGAGCGCATGGGTCGTTACAAGCTGAAGCATTGTTTCCAGCGGTGGTTGAACCGGAGGTAAAAAACCTGCCACCTCCTGGGGCTAATTCTGGAGTAACCATTTTTTCACGGATTTGGCCCAACATTTATTTCTTGCAACAAGCATAACAAGCTGGGCTTCCCATGCCTTTCCCAAGATGCGGTTTTTGGTGACCATGCTTACATGGTTATAGTATAACAACGCTTGTCCAAATGTTTTTTCCAAAAGTTCACTATTGATAATGAATGCATTACTTTCAAAAAATAATTGTGCAAATGTTTTCATAATCAAGTTGTTATTCTAGAATGAATCATCATTTAATGTATTTAAAATCAAATCATTCACCATAGGTATTTAAACACCAAATATTTGCAAAAATCAAACTTGTGATACAAAAAGTGAGCCACTTTACCTTACATTTACCCTTTAACATGTGATTGTTCAATACAATTACAACAAAGTCAAAAAACATGCTCATATTAAATATTGACCAAAATATTATTTTAAAATTCAATATACAAAATCTACTTGATGGTTATTTCTGTTATAAGTAACACGAGCAATTTAATTACCCATGCTTGGACACACATATACTTACAATACTTACACAATAAAATTATTTATCACAAGTTAAAATAATGGTTAGATAGTTAAAGAGTTAGTCCATGGCAAAAATGGTGGGGGATGCTGACGCACTCCCAATTCCTTAAAGGACTCAAATGTGAGCCCAAATAGAAAACAGCAGAAGACAGAGGAGTAGGGGCACACTCCCTAGCTCACAACACTTTGAGGGGTAGAGGGGCGTGTTAGAGCTCCGAGATGGGACTAGGAAGAGTTGACAAGCTTCACTCACTCACACAGGCCTGCACACAACCCACACAAAGTGGTTAGTGCGTAGTTGGAGCACCTTTGGTGCTAGGACGAGCCACAGGCAACACGGACACACAAGACTCACCACGGCCTGGACTTGGGGGAAGCCACCACCTTCCCCCTTATAGTATATTTTGTAGCTCTCCACGGAGGCTACATCCAAATGGCTTTTTTTCCCGGGACTCCCGAGTGGGAGTCCCGAAATCCCGCCAGCTGGGACTCCCATGACTTTGGAGCCCCATAACTTTGCGAACAGACCTCTGATTGAAGTGTAGTCTGAAGCAAAGTTGTAGCTCTTGTCGAGAGATTTCCAACGATATGTGGCACGCCCCCTAAAGCTAAGTAAATGGGGTCGATTCCCGACTTTTTGTGGTCGGGAGTCAAATTGGTAGTTTGACTCCCGGCCCTTCTTTTGGCCATAACTTGTGTTTTAGATCTCTGAATGAGCAATGCGAGCCCATTTAAAACATCTATGTTTCAAGAGCTTTCCAATGATATAAAGAACGTCACAAGCAATTCAGTTTTGACCCCTCAAATCGCTCTCTGAAGTTTCGAAAGTCCACCGGGACTCCATCTCCCAAAGTGGGAGTTGTCTTGGGAGTGTGAGGGTTCATTCCCTCATACTCCCTCACACTTTCTAACACTCCCGGGAGTTTTTGATGTGACTCCCAGGCTTCTTCTTCTTGCTTTGACTCCCGAGCTTCCTCTTGGCCCGCACCCTTGCAATGCCTTTGCCTTGGTCGCAAGCCCAAGGCTAGGGTTGCAACAGATGCAATTTGTTCAAATGACTTAACATGAATACATAGTTGAAATGGACATTTGTGATTTATATTACCATAGTCAAATCAAATACTTGTGACCTACATGTAAAAGCAATGGGTCTTGGTTGACTATATAATCATGTAGTCATGTGTGTCATATATGATTACAAATCATAAATGTAGTCATATATCCACATTGTGTTTTTGGCATAGTGCCAACTTGTGTTATTAACATAATATTAAAAAGTTTTTTGTTTATATTTTATCTAATATGATGTTGGGTTACTTATAGAGCTCACCAAAAATATGGGTGACATTGTTTTGGTTATGTAGGGGTGTGGTTGGGGCAAACAACTCATTTTATGTTGAATAGAATTATTTAAAGAACTAGGACTCAATTCCTTTGAAAGTTATTAATTTTTTGGATGTGTATGTTTTTGTAGGTTAATGTGCAATTACAAAAATAATTCTAAGCTTTTAGAATTTGAATATACATAAACTTTGTACATATATGTAGTTTTTCATAAAAAATTAAATTGGCTCATTCATACACCATATTTTAGATGAAGCACTGTGATTAGAAATGAATTATGGTGTGGGTTTTTGTGAATAGTCATTCAATGGTTGTGTAGCGCATTTTGGAAACTTCTTCAATGGCAATGAGTGGCTTTGCAAAATGAAATAGTTCACTACAACAAAAAATTTGGTTGATGGTCATTGATGGAGGAATATGAATGGGGATTCCAATTTTTAAAAAAGAGGTTGTTATTGTAAAATGTGGAAGGCAATCCAATTGTGACCACAATGATGGATAGGTAGGTGAAATGTTTGGAGAATGTTTTTGTTTGGAATTGAATGTTGAATGGAATGGCATATTGCACAAGTAGATTATTTGGATGCACATTTTATCTTTTAAATTGGATAGAACTTAGTGTTTAGTGAAATTTGCAATAACCTTGTGGGTTGCAAAATGTTTGTCATGAGTCCTAGTGTTGCTAGATGAGATGATCAAAATTCAAAATGAAGTTAGTGAGTAGTGAATAATATGGGACATGTGTATTGTGTTGTTGAAGACTTTGAAGCGAAGTGATGTGGATGAATTAGATTTCTTGAAATAGATGCTAATAAGAACAACAAATCTTTTGGAGGAATTGGGAATGATAATTAAAATCATGTAATTTATCAATGTGTGTTTATGTGTTCAAATTGAAGTTTGAACAACGTGTGTTTGGTGTGAAATTCAATTAAGTGGTAGAACAACTATATTGGTGGGCAACATTATTCAATGTTGTAAGATTGAAATTCTATGGTACTTCTTATGTTGTGTTGCATGATAGTGTTGTCAATTGTATATCTAGTGTGTGCGAGTGTTGACTGGATTTCTTGGATGTGAGGAGGAAGATGGATGTTATTTGGAACATTTCATTGAGTGATATTTCCAACATTGTGGGCTTGGGTAGAGAGGCACATAACCACATTAGTACAATATAAAATTTGACCTATTTCATCTTTCAATATGTTATTAGAAGTGTAGATTGGTAGTAGTAAGTTTCTTGATATTTTGTGATGTACTTGATTTTGAATAAATCCACCACTACTTAACAAAAGTCTAATTAGTGCCTTTGTGATTGAACATTGGATTTTATGTTCATAGCCCCATGTTTTTTTGTTACAATACACCATTTAAATAATGTGAAACTAAGTTTGGATCAATGTTGGCAAGTCCAAAGTATTTGGCAAGTTCAAGTCCTTGCACTAGGTCAAGTTTTAGGATACATGAACTATAAAATTGCCTCTTGCAAAAATTAAAGCCTAAATTTGAATTGAGTTGTTATTAAGCTTTTGAAATAAGTGCACGTTCTCAAATCTTTAGCCATATTAGTATTACATTTGTAAAAGAACAATGACAAAGCCTTGTTTTTTACAAGTTATTAGCTTTAATTGGTTGTACATAACAACTAATACATAATCCTTTATCTTGGGCATTGTTCATTAATTGGGCAAAAATAATATTACCAAAAAAAAAAGTTTGGTGTAATGTAAATGGAACTGAACCTAGTCTTAAACCAAACTAGGCTTCAAGTATTTTAAGAAGTCTTTGAAACTAGGTGTTTTATAAATTGAAAAACATGTTTTCAAAATTGCTTTATCATTTCCCAAAAAACATAAAAATAATGTTAAAAAAATATTCTTTTCAAAATTTATAATTATAGGACATTAGTTAAATTGAACAGTAGATATGCACATGATATAATGACCCCTAGAAGAGCAAGTAAAAGAAAACGATTTCTTTTGGTTCACAAACAATAATGATTGGCCCATGTGGCAAGATTTGAATAATCTTCCACTTTATGTTGCCCAGTTTTTCATGCTTATGGGAGAGGCAGAAGAATTAGCATTTTATGCTTGATGTGGTGATAAATATTAATAGAGGCCCAAATAAGGGGTGTAGGAATAGATCTTTTTTAAAAACCAATCCATAGACCTCAAACATGACAACAGTTGAAGTTATCTGTGCTAAACATCATAGATTTCAATTGGACATGCAAATGATCCATACCATGATTGAATTGGATGGCTTTCTATTGGCTTATTTCAATAGCTTGTTGCCAATTTCTTCTTCACAAAAGTTTTGCAATGAAGTTAATATTTATGCATAGTCTAAGGGTGTGAATGGTTGCTGGATGTGGGATTTGTTTTCGCTTTCCTAGGTTTATGCATGTATATGGGCTATAAAGTGGGTGCTTAATTGGAAGACCTATTAGCAACCCTCATGCTTGTTCTTTGATTCAAATGTGTATGTCCAAGGACCAATTTTATCATAATAAGGTTATTTCATTTGGAGGGTAATAATTAACACATTAGTGTTGGATTTAGCAATCTTCATTATAAGCTCACAATGGTTGAATGGCTTTTGGGAAGACTTTGTGCAATGCTAATAAGAATTGATGGAATTTCTAAAAGGTATTATTTTTAATGATATTGTGGTGAATTATGTTGGAAGTATTAGGTTATAAAATAGCACATGACTTCAAGCTGGTGAAATGGGTGAGAATGTTTGGTACTTTTTAACCAAGTTAGGTATAAAATATGTTTTCTAATCTTTGAATTTCCACATGAGTGAAGGAGAATTGGCTCCTAAGTAGAACATGGCACATGTAAGGAGTGCACTTGTATGTATTAGGGGGCCTAGGGAAACCCTGGATATATGTTGCATATTTTGTTTTTTGTTTTTTGAAGCTCAACCGCAGATCCAACCTGACAAGCCATTGACAACCCTCCCAAATCAAGCTCATTGGCCAAGGGGTTGGTAGAGTTCCACCTTGCAGACAACTGGGTTTGAACCCAGGACCTTTTTGAGCTCCCACAATGGGCTACACAAGTGAGCCAAGACCCCAAGTACCAAATCCTGTGCATAAAAATTCAATATTTTGAACTGAAATAAATAACAAGAGGAGTGCCAAATGATCCATCTACAAGAGGGTTGTGGTACAATACTACAAAATTGTTGTGAATTCGCTAAATCCCACCAAGAAATCATGCATGCTGTGATCACAATATAAAACACATTTCCTCCCTTGCCTTCTTCATGACTTGTTTATAAGTATTGGCATTTATCAAATTGGCAAAATTTGCATGAACTACCAGGACAACCTAAGTATATCTTGGGGTATAAGAAGGGGTTGAAGGGGTGCATCATAGTGGAAATTGTATGTGTACACTTTAAAGCACGTGTTGTGCGCTATAGTGGGACAATCGGGGTGTCCTCACTCTTATAAATTGCTACTAGCCATTTGCAATCTGTTGAACATCCAACTTGTATGCCTGTCTTGATCACAAGTTTTAGCCATATCAAGCTAAAGAAGCAAGGTTGAATAATTTTCTATAACATATAAGTAGTTATAGAAAATTTACATTGGTAGATGTCCATTGGAACATCTCCTGAAATTTATTAAAAAAGAGGGGAAAAAATAAATTATGAGTTGGTCCCAGTTTTTATATTACAATTTATTTTTTCATGTAGCTATATGGTACACATTTTTCAAGACATGGTAAAGGTACAAAGTTTTACAAGAAGTAAAAATTGAGAATTGTACAGGAAGGGAGTTGTGTGACTAATTCAAATTAATCAATTATTTATAACGTTCAGCCTATTTTACTACTTTTCATTTATCTAAAGCTTGGTTCCTTAAAGAATCTGAGCGTGTGTTCAAAATTTATTTATTTTCCAATGTTTCAATTTTGATTTTGATCTTGATTTTGGTTTTAACAAAAGGATAGTTCCTTAGTCTCAATCTTGTGTAGATTCTGTCAAAAGTTGCTAGTTCAAGTCTAAGTCACATGAACCTAGCCCCTTGGTTTAACACTCCAAGTCCAGAGCAAGTGTCAAAAGATCTGCACATACCCATTTAAGGTTTCAGGCAAGTTCTCGGTGAAAATCTGAGATTATCACCTTGTGTAAAAGCCACAAACCCTAGAGAACTGTAGATTCTTTCGCAAATGAGAATTGGCACCTTCAGATTTGGTTGGGTTGATATTCACCTTGATGGTGAAGCCTTAGCAGAGTGAAGAGTTAACCATCGGGTATGGTTTTCTCAAGGCTAAGGGTCTAAGATAGGCAGAGTTGGGGTCTAGGTTCAGTAATCTAATATGTTTAACTATGATGAATTAATTGGGACTCGAGCTTTCCCTTCCTTTCTTTTTCTTTTTGACTCATATTAATATTTCCTTGTGAAAGTAATGGTCAGATTTAACAACAAATGATAAATGGGTACACAAATCATACTCAAATTTTAATGAAGGGACATAATTTTCCCTCTTGCACCACTGTTCAAATGTGTCCTCCAACTTTACTGTCATTCGTGGTGTGGAGGAAGGCAAAGAAAATATGCAAACCAGCAGACCACAGCAGAGGCAGTCCTGGCAGCTCGACATGTTATTGTAGTTGTTATTTTACATATGGATTAATATTAGTGTTATTCATTTGATTTTTAAAATTTTGGTTAAGAGAACCATTTGAAAATACCCGACTACTATGAAAGAGATGAGAACCAGAAAGGCTGATAACCGTTGGAGTTTTTTGAAATTTGTAGACCCTGTCTGGGCATCTAAATCCTCAGGGTTTTTTTTCAAATCTGCAGTGTAGCTAGGGGTGGCCAGAATCCCAAGTCAAAATGCGACATAAATGGCGACAGTTTAATGATTTGGCCATAAAAATTGTTGTCCACAGGCAGCCCTGCGGTGACATTCTCTCCCAGAAACTTTAAAACTGTCTCAATTTGGCAATTTGTTTCTCAGAAAACAGGCCATTTTCGCCAGATTTGGGAGGCAGTGTCGCCTTTCAGTGAGTTTTCTCGCCAAAAACAAAATCACTGCCTGCCCTTTCCTTGCTTGAAAAGTTGAGCCAATGTCCAATCAAAACATTGGAAGACACATTCATAAAAACCTGTCGTGTGTGCATTTAGACGTTTCTGGCTAATTCCACCGGCATTAATATTGATTGTCCATAGTAATGCCAATGCTCACCATACAACAAGATTGTGCTTTGTAATGACCCTACAAATACATATGGAAAAATCAGGTCAAGTTTTGAAGTGTATTACATGGTGAGTGAAAGCGCATTACATTGTCCATAAGACGATGTCACAAAACTTTTCTTTTTGGGGTAAGACTTTGGGATTTGGTCATGTGATTGAATAAAAATGATTAAGATGATAAAATATTTAACATTATAATTTTTTATGTAATATAATCAAATTGTATGAGTTTCATGAATAATTTTGGAATTGTTATAACACAATGGACTTTTAAAAGATTACAAAAAACTTGCAACAATCCATAATCAATAAATATGGACTTAATGCCTTTTATGTAATTTTTTTAGTGAATAAAAAGACTCAATGATAATATGGTGCATGGAAATCAAGGAAGACTTTTTGAAAGGATTTTGATGATTGAGTTTTTCTATGGGTTTTGGATTATGGGTTTTTTCAATGAAGTCTTTTATTTAGTGAAAGCTAGTTTTGGGCATCGGTCCCATAACCTCTAGTTTAGTCTCAATCTGCAAAACAACCTAAAAACTTGAAAATACCCAATGTTTACTTGATGAAATTTTTTGCAAATGATTGAAATTTTCAATCCAATAAGAATGAACTTGTCTCTCTTTGGCCTTTAAACTACATTACATATTACAAGATCCAAAAAAAATTTAAATCATGAAACAAAAAATTTTAAAATTATTCCAAAAAAATTGTTATTACAAAGGCATTTTTTAACTATTATTTTTTTAACTCTAATTTATTCTACACATTTCTAAAGGATTGCACATTTGTAAGCCCGCAAGTGAATTTTTTTTACTACACATAAGAGAAGAAAAAAAAATGATCTTGCACACTTGCAACTTTACAAGTGGTTTTTTTTGCTCGCACATGAGAAGAAAAAATATGATATTGCACATTTGTGGGCTTGCAAGTGGTTTTTTCAACTCACATAAGAGAAGAAAAAAAATCATATTGCACATTTGCAAGCTTGCAAATGGTTTTTTCTACTCACACAAGAGAAGAAAATAAATGATATTGCACATTTGCAAGCTTCAAGTGATTTTTTAATATTCAAATAGGTGAAGAAAAAGTCAATATTGCACACTTCTGAACTCATAGGTTTTTTTTATTCACACAAAAGAAGAAAAAAAATGATATTGTACACTTGCAAGCCCACAAGTGATTTTTTTATTCATGTTGGTGAAGAAAAAAAATATTGTGCACTTGTGAAGTTGCAAGTGGTTTTTTCGACTCACACATAATAAGAAAATAAATGATATTGCATATTTACGAACTCACAAGTGATTTTCTTCAAAGTTCATCTCTAATTTTTTCAACTCACACATAAAAAGAAAAGAAATGACATTGCACACACTAGTGAAAAATTTGTCGTTTGCAACAAGTCATTTGTAACTAAAATTGTTGTTTGCAACTATAGCAGTTGCAACTAACAATTTTTTTCCTAAGCATTTACAAACCTGCAAGTGGTTTCATTTATTCACACAAATGAAAACAAATGATTAATAAACTAAAAGAAAATACACAAACCACAAAAAGAAAAACCTTAAACCTTTTTTAAAATTCCCTAAATCCCTAGTTTGGAACTAGAATTGAAATCAAGTTTTGACCAAAAAATCAATCCAATTTCAGTTAAAATCACAATTTGGAACTAGACCACAAGTTAGGTTTCGATTTTAAAACCTTTTAGAACCAAAAGTTGGTTCAACCCAACTTCAAAACCTCAATGAAACCTCTTAGTTGTAATTCTACTTGATTCCCGAAAGTGAATTCAGTTCCAAGTAGGTTTTAATACCAACATTCCAAAACTACCAATCCTACTTAATAATCCAGGTACTCGACCAACATTGATAAACAACCTTGAGTGAAAAGCCCTTTGTTGTTTACACAACTTTAAAATGTGACATTTATGACTACAAAGATCTAGTTATATGTGTCATCTATGACTAGAGCTAACTACATGACTATAGTCGCAAAGGACATAGTCCTAGATCCAATGAAACACATGGGAACCTCATAAAGTGTTATGTGTCACAATTCTTTTTAAAACCAATTTTTTTTCTTTCCAATCAAATATTGCCATGTGTTAGCCTCTTAACCTAACACAATTCTTTTTTAAACCAATTTTTTTTCCCTTTCCAATCAAATATTGCCATGTGTTAGCCTCTTAACCTAAGGGACTTAACCCAAAAAGCCTATGAAGCCTGACCTAGGCGCTAAAAAACTTCATAAGTTAGACAAGCCACCCAAGTATCTAAATGTCTAGGTGTTTAAGCATCTAGATGTCCAAGTGCCAAAGTGTCAAGGTTTACAAGTGGGAGGACTTGAACTCCCCACCTCCACCTTGGGGAACAAGTCTTTAACCATTGCACCACATTATTATTCATGACAAAGTTTACTTACCATTAATCTATAAACAATAATATTTTTAGCTCAAATTAACTTAATTCTCCCTAGGCTAACATATGTTAATTTAAGGCAAAACTTGACAAAACATGGTTAGATTTGGCAAAACTTGGCTAAACATGGCTATTTATGTTAAATTTGGTTAAACATGGCAAAATTTGGAAAAACATAAATAAATTAGAGTAAATTAAGGTATTGAAACAAAATTAGGGCATTGTGACTAATCATGGTTAATTCGGTTAAACTTGGCAAAAATTAAATGAATTAAGTTAAATTAGGGTATTGAAATCAAACATGGCTAACACATGGCTACGTAGTTTTTAATTGACTAAACTTGGCAAAACTTGAAAAAATTAAGCTAAATTAAAGTATTGAGGTGATATTTGGCTAAACATGACTATTTAAAAATTAAACTTGTCAAAACTTAAATAAGTTAGGCTAAAATAAAATATTGACATTAAACTTGGCTAAATTTATTTAAACATGGTTAAACTAAGGTTAATTTTATTAATTTTCTTCACTTTGATTAATTTGGTTTTTTTGTAAACCAACTAAAATTGGCTAAACCAAACTAAACTAAATTACTTATTTTGTTAGGTTAAAATTAGGATATTTAAACTAAGATAAATTAGTTTAAATTAGTTTAAATCATATTAAATTATGTTAAAGTAAGTCAATTTAGGTTATGCTAAACTAACTAAACTACTTAAGCATTTGTTTATCCATTTCAAACTAAATTGAATTTGGTTATACTATTTCAAATTCAAATATTGTTTCAATATGAATACACAAGTTATGTAGTTATATTCTTAATCATAATTATTTTTAGTCGTACTTATAGTCGTATGTATAGTCATGTAATCATAATTTTGACTAGAGTCATTAAGATGGTAGCAACTAAAGATCACATATGACTACATGATTATGTTTGGACATTAGTTACAAAATGTTCTAATCATAAAAACCACATTTTGACATTGTGTTAAGGGCACCTCCTAAAATAGAAACTCTTCCAACAAGTTGACATGGAACAATTACACCAAAGATCCCAGGTGAATGAAAATTATTTTGTAATAGATCTTAGTCATGTTGACATTACAAATTGGGGGAGCCTGATATGCCCTTCCAAGCAAGGCAACATTGAGGACTCCTTGGTGGGGCTAATCAAAGCAATGCAAAGGCCAAGCCCAAGGTGAGGCCAAGGATGTTTCACCATGTTGCCTTTAGTGATAGCCAAAAACATACTTACACCAAGGGAAGGCCCATATTAAAATGGTATTGGAACATGGTGAAAAGTGATCAAGGTTGGCCAGGGTAAGGGCCCAACTCAAGGCATGAGAGTAGTGCCTTAAAATACCAATGCTAGCCAAATGAAGCAAAACATTGAATTGGCACAAGAGGAGCCACAAAGGTTAAAGCTTGATGCATTGTGGCACCAAGTTAGGATACCACATGATGGATGGGACTTGGGTCTGGGGTGGGGATCAACATCCTTGGGTCCACACATGAAGTGGGATCTTTAACTCTCTTGGGCGAGGTAATGTGACTTGACCATAAAACGGAGCCAAAGGGGTGCGGGGCGATAAGGCCCTGGACATTATTGGAAGTTTGCATCAATCTAACTTTAAAATTCATCAAGGTAGTGGAGTGTCCTGTCTAATGTGTGTGGCCAGGTGTGTGAAGGTGTTAGACTAATGAGGCTGTGTGGGGGTTGTGCAATCTAGGTGGTCTAGGTAAGAATGGCCCTTGAGTATCAAACAAGTGGATAGGAGCTTGGAGAAGGAGGCCGCATCTTGTAGTGAGTCTCAACAATAGTAATTTGGGGGTGCGTCAGATCCCTAGCCTTCAATTTATGCATCTCTCCTCAGCTACCATGCGAAGCGAGTCACCTTTTGTGAATTTCATCCTAGAGGTCAGGCTCTGCTCTTAGTTCTCTGTAGAAATGCCTTGACTTCAGTGCCTCTGCACGTACATAACTCTACTATTGGGTTGCATGGACATTCCAATGTACCCATATTGTAAATACCTACTATATACACCATCCATAACTCTCAATGGCCTATAGAGTTCTATAGATTGGTCTTGGGAGATCTATTGGATTGGTCTTGAGGGTCATTTACTTTGGTAGACCAATGTGCTCCACCAGGATATCCCTCCTTCAACATAGGGGACTGGCATAAGTTTTTTTTTTTTTTAACCTTCATATTTCAGGGCAATTTTTGTTTTGTGGGTGTCTTTTGCCATGATGGGTAGGTCCTTTAAGTTCTTCATGTGAGGATGCAGTGATGGGTATTTTCCTTGAGGCTTGCTACAAGAACTTTCAAAGATCAGCTTGGTAGTTTCTAAATTCAAGATATTGAACTTCTCAATTAGGGTTTCTATCCATAAAAACCTGGCTGGTAGGCAGAACAAGGCCTTTTTTTTTAAAAAATGCATAACACGCATTCTCGTTAGTACAATAGTGCTTGCTGTACTGATGAATATGTCACCATATGATCTTTGTTTTGTGTAGTGGAAAGCCTTGGAAACAAGGCATTACACTCACTAACCTCTACCCTTGGTAATGCCATGTTGTCAAGGCTTTCTCTTAGAGTTAAATCACAGTCAGAGCACTTAAAGTGTATTCTGAAGGGCGCCATCAATTCACAAATGTCTTTTCTAAACTAGAGGTATATTATACCTACTCTTTAAAAGTGAGACGGATCTGAAAATAATAAGAGCCTCTTCATCTTGTGTTTTGTGATTTGCACATGTTTAGGTTCAGGATAATCTTCAGCTCCCTACTTTACTATAGGTAAATATTAGTCTTGTGTGGGTACCCAGGTTAATCGATTATTTGGAGGCAATTTCAATTCCAGCCACCCAGAAAGTCTGTTGTCATCACCTTCCTCTCAGTGTTCTTCTCTTGGTTCGTACCTATTGTCATCCTCCTTTTCTTCATGTTTTAAATTTTAAGTTGGCTCAAAGTTTCTAGTTTCTACCTGTAAATTGGTTGTATCTTCCTCCCCACAGGATAAGAACTTAGAAGGTTTTGGATTCTTATAATAGGGGATCAGATTTGGCAATGACCTCTTTGGAATTCAGAAGGTATCAGTGTGGGTGCTGGTTCACCCTTGCCAGACTCAAAATTATCAAATAGTAAAACCCAAGGATTCACAATATTACTGTTTGATAATTTTGGGTTTAACTAATGGGTCATGGTAGGTGTCTATGCCCAATGAATTTCAACAAGGTTATTGCCAAATAAATGCCCAATAACTGTTGGATTTGGACTTGGGGACCCTAATTTAGTGTAAGCATGGAATATTTGTGATATTTAGAAGCAATTTAAATGGATTTTGAAGTTTTTACAATGGTGCAAGTGTGGGTCCTGGTCAGCAGTAAAATACCAAAAAGTTCATGAAATATTTGCACGGATAGGGTTCAAAGGCCAAAAGTTTCCTAAATGAATCCCATGGCCAAAGCCTTTGAGAATATTTTCAAAATTCTTTGCTAGATTTGAAGAAGACATGTTTGCAAAGTTTGGACCATCACCTCCAAATTTGTAAAAGGTCCTTCAAAACATTCCCCAAAACCCTTCACTCCTAGCCATGAAAATATTCATAAAAGCTCAAACTGCAAGAATTTGAAATAAACATGGAACAATATAGCATATATGTTTTGAAAGACAAATACAACATTCAAAATGGATAACAATTCTTTATCAAAGATCCATGGACATTCAACTTGGGTATAGAGCAACAAAAATCCCATGACCATGAACCTCCAATGAGAAGAATATAACAAAAGAACTTCAATTTTTTTGTACTTTCTTTTTCACCTGTTGCCATTTAATGTAAATCCCTCTTCGGATGCTTGCATATGACAGAATGTTATAAATTTGGAAAGAAAAACACTGGTCTAGACTCTAGTTCTAAACTTATGATATACGAGTAATATGCAAATCTCGTGCAAATAGACATGGGGAAATAAAAGTGATTCACCAACTGCAAAAAGAAAGAGCTGGGACCTAGTGGGGAGCAATGGTTTTTTTTTTCTCAATTTTGTAACACATTCCCCTTGATGATTGTTGTAAGTTGATTTAGTCAAATTTGGCTTTTAACAAAATATGAAAGGAAAAAAACTTATCATTATGTATTTTTGGCTACCTACTAGAACCACATATACAATTGTAATGATTTAAAAAAGTATTTTGGAAATTTTTTTTTCCCCAGAACTTAATGATTATTTTCAAAGAAATCATTGAGTTTGCAACAATTTTTTTCCAAAACTTAGCAACAGTGCAAAATTTCACACAAAACAAAAAGGCTAGTGGGGACAGAAGCACTCTTAAGTGCAGTAACTCCATAAAGCTTCTGTGCTGTAAAATCTTGAAAGGCAAAACAATGCCATGATTTGAGCTGTGCACTTATACACAGGGGAAATAATATGTTTGGTGCCGGAGTTTCTGGCCTTGATTAGAATTGTAATTGCAGGGATGCCCAATATAAGATTTCCGGAGCCTGGCCAACTCGCCTACAAATTCACGCACTTCACCACCAAACCCAGACATGAGTTTCTGAGATGGTGGTTGTAGAAAAAAATTAAAGGGATTATCACAAAAGCTCATGTTTGAAGAAGCCTTGAGTGTAAAGCTTGGATTTTTCACTGGGTATAGAAAGCACAGATTCTTGCCACAAAAAAGGCTGACATTGTAGGGCTATGAGGAGAGAACTGAAGAGTAGAAGAAGGGTGCCAGACATTATGACAATTACCAGATGTGTGCTGTTATGAGTATGTTAGTAAGACTATAACCAAGCTTGGTGCAGAACTACCGGAAGGGTGTAGTGATGAGAGCAGATGGCAAGACTGCAGTGTCAGAACTCACTCCTAACTACTTTTACATATTAGAGTTTGCCGTAAAGTCAGGAAAACACGGCACCAGAACCCTGAGTTTGGTCCAAAACCGGGTGAGATTCAAAAACAAGCTGCAAAACAGTACATTAGCCTTCAGGAGGGGGGGTCAAACTCAGAAATGCACCACTTTTTGTGCCAAACTGAGTTTCATCCTGTTTTGACCCCGTCTTTACTTTTTCCTGATCGCCTCCACTGCTGCGACATATATTTTCACTGCTCCTACATGTAGAACTACTATAATTACCTCAAACCTTGTGCATTAAATGCTGAGTTTCAGCATTTCATACCCAGATTTAATAAATCTTCCTTACTTTGCAGACCTCACTCGAAGAGGGGATAGGGGGTGAAAAGAGGCCCAAAGACAGGGTGAAGCCAGGATGACTTTAAGGAAAACTCTATTATATCTTTCAGATTTAGGATCCCCCCAGCACTGGCACCATGCTCTCTCCTTAGTTCTTTAGCTCTTAGATTTCTTCCATACCACTCATAGCAACAAGCTTCTCTGCTAAATTTTCATTTTCTGACTAAATTTCTGCAATACGCTTGGCTCACAACCAATAAAGATGCGACTGTGAGATTCTTGTCTCTCTGGGGTTAGGCTCAACAAGGTCAGATTCTGACCAGGGAAGTCTCTTATCTGAGCTCTTCAATGCGCGATACTGGATCGTTTTGTACTAGAGAGTGGGCAGGTTAGGGCCGCTTGTGGCTCCTAGACTGCCCACAGGCTCACCCCTATTGCCAATTGTGGAATTGGGCCTAGTCAGGTGGTCTCTAATGTTAAAGGCAGAAATCCAAAATATATAACATGCATTTATACTGAATCTGCCTCAAGGGCCAATTCGGCCTCCACCCAGGCCAAATCGGCCATTGAGGTAAACTTGGCACAATCTATTAGTCTAAAAAAGTGCACAAGTAATGTGCCAGAACCCTGTCTGGAAATAGCTTTTACACATTGAACCTCATAAAATAATCTTCAAGCCTACACACAACCCTATTCCACCGAACATTAAAAATAATGGTCCATTTTTAGCATTTTCATTGGTTCTCTAAATTTCTCACAAACCTATCAAACCTGTTACACAATTAACTATTAATTCAGTCAACTAAGAAAAAATAAATTCAGACCATCAGATCTAGCAATTTCATTGGTCGTAATATATTTTTTGCACTCCTACACACAAGTGTATTCAACACCCTGTGTATATTAGTGTATTAAACAGTATGTTCATACTTAGTGATAGTTAATTAAAAAATTTGAACATTTGTTAATGTTAGGGTTTAGGTTACTTACTCTTAACAACATTTAGACATGTTAACCTAACATTGTAGCTATAAACACATGTCTAAACCTAATGTCAAACTAACAACCACTTTAGGCTTAGTAACCTAACAATGATTTACCCTACTATTTAGTTTAAATTTATTAGACCCTAAAATAAGATTTTGATGAAAAGAGGTGAAGGTTAGACACTTTCATCATTTGTACAAAACACCATGCAACTTCAAGCTTCATTGTTTTCATTTTGTTTGTGTGCGAAGGTATGTTTTCACAAGAAGTTATATCTTCAAGAGAAGCTTTATTGGTAGGCGCATATTCTATTCAAAATTGCTTTCTACCTACTAACAAACAATATGAATTGTACATACAATAATACTTAAATCACATACAATCTATTTTTTTAAACCATTCAAATTAATTTGTAGATTACATTCACACAAATTTATCATCATTGTATTGTTGTATTATTTCCTAGAGTTTGAATTATTCTTGATAATCAGAATTTCTAATCAAATTTTAATTATTTCAGTTTAAAAAACACAACAGTCTTAGAATATATTCACTATTCATCATCAATATTCTACTACTCTCTTTATTCAAAATTCAACATATCAAACATCTATAGTATAAAGTGTAAAAATTAAAAATGAAAATAAGAAAATTTGTGATTCACAGCCCAACAAAACTTTAAACTACATACTATGTCACTATTCTATCCCCAAGCAACTCTTTAAGTCTATGTGTGTGTAACAATAATCATCTTCACCTTCATTACAATTTAAATCTAAATCCCAATTCCTTTCCCTAAAAAAGTAATTTGAAATTCAAAATTAAATAAATGTTTTAATCATGTTTTATTGAATCTTTGTCATTTACCTAGTATATTCACATAACATTACCCTCCCTCCACTATGGATTCTATCTTCAAAATCCTTACTACAGTAAATGAAAAAAAACATATATTTTATAACTCATTATGTTAGTCATATATGGTTTTGCCTTGCTCATTTTGAAATGTTTATATTTTCATCTACACCTCCATTTGTGTTCATGTTTTAACATCAACTATTGCATTCATTTGAAAAACCAAAATGACATGCTCCCAAATTCCTCAAAAGACCCAAAGGTAGGTCCTAGAGCGAAATAGTGGGAAAAGAAAAGAGTTGGAGCATGCTCCCTAACTCGTAACACTTCAAGGGTAGAAGGGCGTGCTAAAGCTCCGGGAGATTTTAAAATGAACTCACAAATGAAAGTTCAAGATGAGGTCAACCTACACAACCAAGAAAGGAGGAGGGCAGTTAATGCAAATTGAATGGAAGTGGTGTGACGAACTTAATAAGGACAACTTCAAGCACAAGCTTTACATGGCCCACAACCTTTGGGAGGAGGCACCACTCCCTTCCCTATAGTATACTCTATGCCTTTCCGTGAGGACTACATCCAAATGTCACTTTTCCCTAAGACTTCCAAATGGGAGTCCCAAAACTGGGATTCTTGTTCTCCCAAAACTTTGGACGTTCATTTTTTTTTCACAACAAATTTGTTTTGAAAATGCGAAGGAAATATTTCATAAGCTCAAAAAGATCTTTCCAACAATGTATAACATCCCCCAATCAAACCTCATTTAACCCCTATTTTCAAGGGATTTGTGGTCGGGAATCAAATTCCCAATTTGACTTTTGCCCCTTCTTTTAATTATAACTCATGCAAATCAAGTTTAAATGAATAATGTGAGGGCACTATAAGCATATACGCTTCAAGACCTTTCTAATGGTGTCATGGGGGCCACAATTTGGTGTTTTTTTTCCTTTCCAACCAAGGTTTTGAACATTCACAACTCTCGCACGAAAGAAACTCCCCAAAGTGAGAGTGCACTTGGGAGTCATTGGGCTTCATCCCTTTCATTCTCCTCCATTTGTGAGAGTGTGTTTCACACCTAAACACATTTTCAACCTCATGGGCCCTTGCACTTCACACTTAGTCACAAACCTAATGCTATAATTTTTTTCCTTCCAAAAGTAATTTGAAATTCAAAATTAAATAAATGTTTTAATCATGTCTTATTGAATTTTTTCCATTCACCTAGTATGTTCACATAACATTACCCTCCCTCCACTTTGGATTCCGTTTTCAAAATCTTTACTACAGTAAATGAAAAATAAAATAAAAAATTCAACTCATTATGTTAGCCATATATGGTTTTGTTTTGTTCATTTTGAAATGTTAATATTCTATCTACACCTCCATTTTTGTTCATGTTCTAACATTAGTTGTTGCATTCATTTGAGGAACTGGAACCGCACATAGTGGTTTTATTTGACCTTTTTCTACCCTCTCAAAAATGTGCTGCATCACATGTTTTATTCTTTCAACTAGCTCCATCTACACACTAGTGTCATTAACTCCCAGCTTGGTCCATTTTGCAAGAATTTTCTATTCCATCTGTCGCAACCCTAGCTTTGGGCTCGCGACCAAGGCTAAAGGGGTTGCAAGGTTGTGGGCCAAGAGGAAGCCCGGGAGTTAAGGCAAGAGGAAGCCCGAGAGTTAAGGCAAGAGGAAGCCCGAAAGTTAAGGCAAGAGGAAGCCTGGGAGTCACATCACATACTCCCGGGAGTGTTAGAAAGTGTGAGGGAGTATGAGGGAATGAACCCTCACACTCCCAAGGTAACTCCCACTTTGGGAAATGGACTCCCGTGGACTCCCGAAACTTCAGAGAAAGATTGCAGGGGTCAAACCTCAATTTATTGTGGCGTTCTTTATATCATCGAAAAGCTCTTGAAGCGTAGATGTCTAAAATGGGCTCGCATTGCTCATTTGGACATCTGAAACACAAGTTATGACCAAAAGAAGGGCCGGGAGTCGAATTGCCAATTTGACTTCCGACCACAAAAAGTCAGGAATCGACCCAATTTACTTAGCTGCAGGGGGCGTGCCACATATCGTTAGAAAGCTCTCGATAAGAGCTACAACTTTGCTTCAGACCGCATTGCGATCCAAGGTCTTCTCGCAAAGTTATGGGGCTCCAAAGTCGCGGGAGTCCCATTTAGCGCGATTTCGAGACTCCCACTCGGGAGTCCCGGGAAAAATAACCATTTGGATGTAGCTTCCGTGGAGAGCTGCAGAGTATACTATAAGAGGGAAGGTGGTGGCTTCCCCCAAGTGCGGGCCGTGGTGAGTATTGTGTGTCCGTGTTGCCCGTGGCTCATCCTAGCACCAAGGGTGCTCCAACTATGCACTAACCACTTTGTGTGGGTTGTGTGCAGGCCCGTGTGAGTGAGTGAAGCTTGTCAACTCTTCCTAG
>Ga0116227_10003213_pt1 | contig 36596 bp, 31 predicted proteins | sample S1TSphgellanicum_FD_89693 | JGI IMG/M metagenome (GOLD analysis project Ga0116227, IMG submission 89693) | Host-associated microbial communities from peat moss isolated from Minnesota, USA - S1T2_Fb - Sphagnum magellanicum MG | ecosystem: Host-associated > Plants > Peat moss > Unclassified...
CCACAGACACCCGCCACATAAGAAATACATCCCCCCCAAAAAAACACCCCAAAAGAGAGGGGGGGGGGGGGGGGGGGGCAGGCAAAGTTCTTGAAAAAAGAAGAAGAAAAACAGAATACCACAAGATGTTCACCACTTTTCTTTCCTCCTCACTCCCGACTTTTTTTCTATGCGCAACCGCATCAACAACCGAAGTCCGGGAGAGGCAGAAAACGCAGAGAAGAGAGAGAAGAGAGAAGCTCAGCAGACGACGACGATGTCTTCAGCACGCAAGCATCACAACTCTCCGAACCAACTAGTGTGAATCCGACCATTACGTGTCCCCCCGAAATACCCCGTGTGAACACAGAATTTTCAAATCACTCTTCTCTCTTTTCCGCCCCCACAAAATTTTTCCTTGTACATACCAGCGCTGGGCGGTTCTTTGAATCTTGAAAGAACCTCCGGTTCCCGTTCTTCGAAACACATCAGATTCAAAGAACCGCCGGTTGGTGTTATTTCAACCCCATCATAGAACCGGATATTTTCATGAAAGAACCGGTGTCATCCGGTTCTCTAACTTTTCCTTGTGTCGGAGAACCGCTGGTTGTGTACCGAACCCCGGTTCTTTGAATGTTTTGAGAACCAGTGAGTAAGTGGATGTGTACCCGTATGATAACCGGAGGGTATATTCTGTGCCCGGGCAGCTTCAGCACATGTATGTCTGGCAAACAATTCATTTCTCTTAAGAGATTTGATTTGGATGAACAGAAAATTCCAAAAGATTCTTCATTTTCCTCGACACAAACCTGTTCTTTGAGAAAAGTATTTTTTTAAAAAAAAATTTCAGCATATCTAAAAATAATTATAATTTGTGCTGAACTTGCCAAGGTATTATGGTATTAGAAATTATTCAAATAAAAGAGGAATATAAATAATTTAAAGAAAAAAAATCAAAGGTAGATACTAGCCAAAAAAAAAAAAAAAATCTTCATTCTTCCAATTTTGTTGTATAGCTGAGGTGGTGATCATCCATTAGCCAAAATAGTCAAATTAGGCTATTAAATATGAAAAAAATCTGTACTTTTTTTTGGCTACCTACTTGAACCTTATACAAAAATCTGGTGATTTGAAAAAATAAAATTCGGATTCTTTTTGAATTTTTGTAATTAAAAAACTGATTGTTCAATTTACGACAAAACTATCCAAATGTTTTGAAACTTGCAACAATTTGAAATTTTACCACAAAAAAAAAAGAAGGATGCTTACAATACTTTCAAACTAAAATTAGCATATCGCTACCTACCAGGTTTTTTTTTTTCAATTTTGTGATATAGCCACATCGGTGATCATCCACAAGAGGAATTAGCCAAATTTGGCTACCACTTAACATGAATAATTTAGAGAGAGAGTTTTTAATGACTTTTTGGGTCATGTTTCACACAATGTTTTATTTTCAAATTTGTTAAGTAGGTGTGTTGGCAATCATGCCCAAGAGGATTTAGTCAAATTTGGCTAAATGTTAAAGAGCCAAAAAAAAAAAAAAAACTTTATTAATCCTCCCATAATTTTGCGAATTCTTGGAAGGTATCCTCAAAATATGGCAACCTTATATTTTTTTTCTTCATAATGTAGTGACTTTAACATCAAAATAATACTAGGAAAAATGGTCCAAAAATTCTTTTTTTACCTTTCACACCCTTTTTTTTCTCACTAGGTTACAAAAGTTTGAAAAAACCAACATTGGTCTCATTTGGAAGGATTTTTTGTTCTTCAAATAAATAAATTCAAATAAATTGAAATTTCTTTGTCTTCTTTGCAAAGGATGTGAGGCATTGGGTGAGTAGAATAATTCCAAAGCCACAATTCCAATTTTTGGAACGTAAGGGTATTTATTCTCGTCTCTTGTTCATTACATAGTGTACCTCTTAATTTATGATGATGATGATTATTATTATCATTTTGCTATGGATCATTTTGATTGGTCTAACACCAAAAAAAAAATCGAAACTTCGCAAGCTCCTCAAAAGAATAATTTCTATCTAAGGATGGAATGCCTCCATTTTTGGCTCACCTGAATAGGTGAGAAGGGGAGAACTTTAGGCAAAGGATATGGGATAAAATGATGTGCTATTGGGAACACCCTTGGGAAACAAGGTGGGGAACTTAAAGAACATAATTAAGAACAAGAACAAGTTGAAAACACAAGAATAAAAAAAAATCCATCCTCATGCATTTTGCAAGATCAAAATTTTATGTCACCATGCATTCTACAAGCTCAATCTTTTTTTTTTTAATCATCTTTTGTTATCCTTCACATCAAACCATACTCACCACCTATAAAAAGCTAGGAATTATGTTTCAAATGTTGTTAATAGGTTGAGTTCTTTACTATTGAAGAATGCTACAAAACCATTTGAATAATGGAAACAAAATCCCAATATTGTCTACCAAGAATTTTTTATTTTTTGGATGAATTGCATGTTGCATTTGTTTGAAGGTTTCCTTATGTGTGGTGGAATGTAAATGTCATGCATCTTGGATAGGGGAAAATAAATGTATAGATTCGAGGTATGTTAATTGAGTCCAAGTTGAAATGTTATTTCAATTTTGAAGTTTGAAAACTTTAATCATTTAACATTTTTATTATAGTGTTGCTTTGCAACTTGTAATGTCAAATTGTTTTTGAGTGATATGGGATCTGCATAATGGCAAGGGAAGAGCTACTCTTTTCCATTCAGATTCAAGTTTTTGCACATTTTTTCATTTTTGTTTCTATGCTTTGAAGTGTTGGAATTCCTTTTATCAAGTTTTGTATTTTTTTTTGTTCTTACTAAGTTATTGTTGAATTGTGTTTGTTGCCATGTTGTTCTTTTGATCACCTCTCAATTCAAATTCCCTATGTTTCCATTTATCAACCCCCACCCCAAGTTCTTGCTTTTGTTGTAAATCCTATACAACATAATGAATTGAAGAGGAAATTTTTTTAAAATGAGAATGAGAAATCAATCAAGTATATTGGGATCAATGGGCTATTGGGTTGAATTAAACTAAGCCTAAATGCAAAGTGAATGCCAAGATGGACACAATGAGATGTAGGAATTTTTGAGATTGACAAGAGAATCAATTCATTGGTGCTTAAATTAAATTTGTCAATTAAACATTCAAGCCTTAGGAACTATGTTGTTGTTGAATTGAGAATTGCAATAGGGGAATAATTTATTAGTCCTTTTAAGATTCATGTAAAAGATTATTAGGTTCTTCAAACTACATAGCATTTCAATATTGTTGATTAATTAAAGGATATTGGAAAGGTTTGAAGGGAAAAAAAAAAGTGCATTTTGTTGCATTATGGCATTTTCTTAAATAAGGTTGCTTAATGATTGGTTTTGAAGAGTTTAAATCTCTAAATTCTATTCCTAAAAGTTGAAAACTACCTTCAAAAACACTAAAGCAATTTTACAAGATGGACCATGATCAAGGTGGGCACAAGCAATTTTGTGCACCATCAAAGTTGCCATGGACAAATCTTTATTTTTTCAAGTGAGTTATGATGAAATGAGAAGTATTGACAATCAAAGTTGGTTGTCTATGCTTGTATTTGTCATTGATGAATGGAAACATGTTCGTATCTTGTTTAAATTGCAGTGGGTGGTGGAGCCATGTTTAATAAACTAATGGAAATGATTGTTGCTTCACTTGTAAACTATGGAGGTGTGAGTGAAACGAACCTTAGCTGGAAGTTCATTTGTTTTGGAGCTTGTGGAATCACGATCTTTTAAGCTTCAAATTGGTGTGATGATTTAGTTTATGCAAAAACATACTCTCCATTTCAATGATGTGCATTATATAACAAACCTTGCAAATCTAGCAATGACCACTTTGAATTCCAAAGGTTGTTTTTCAAGGTCAAAACTTTCAACTTTCCTTGTTAATATGTATAAATATTTTGCACAAAATTGTAAATGACATCTTGAGATTGTGAAATTGGTTGAACTTTTTAAATTCAAGGGCAATAAGCTTTTGAAAAACATCAAAACATAATGGATACATATGTTATCATTATGTAAGAAAATGTTGTTAAGAAAAATTTCTTGGTGATGAAGATGGTTAAAAACAATGGTAATATTGAAAATGTGACATTTAATTGTGAACTAATATGTGATGTTGAGACCTTGTTAAATTTGGCTTGCAACTTATTATGTCTTGAATCTATGCAAGGGTTCTTTAAGTTTGCACAAGGATAATAGACCTTCATTTGTGACTTTTTTTGGGCCCTAAAACCTCTTCAATGCCTATGTATGAAGAAGTGTTCCCTTAGCACTTCTGTTTCAAGAAATCCTTCAAAATGTAACTACATGTAACTTATTATCATTTGTAATTATGGACAATAATATTTGCAATTATTTTTCTAACATTTCCACCTATCTTCTAGCTTGCTATGTGTTTTGAATTTTTCGCGTGTCATAATTTGATTTGTTGTTAAAATGTCATCATTGCAAGTTTTTAGTCTAACCAATTTAGTTGAGAATTTTCCTAGTTGTATTACATGGGTTGCATATGGATGGGTTCTATGCATTGACCATTAACTTCATGCCTATTTGCAACTACTATCTTATGCAACTTGTTTAATGCAATTAACAAAATTTTAATTGTAAATGTCTTCTACAACTACAAAAAAATTGTTTGTGAGAGTTACAAATATGTGTTTTTCTTCTACGATTTGTTCCTTGAACTCATTGAACATATCTACAATATTTTGTGTTCAACTTGGTGAAAAAAGTTTGCTTTTCAAGTTGATTACATTGCTTTCTTTGTGAGAGGTAAGCTTTACATGGTGCATGTTATTGATATTGCCTGGAAGGTTAAAACCATGGTGAATTTAAGGGGATTGGGATTGAATTGTGAGTTTCATGAAAAACATGTGTGGTAAATCATTTTAGGTGTGATTTTCAAGTTTGAAAGGCATTTTGTGGTTCAAAAGTTACTAAATGTGACTATGATAATGTATCTTCAATATTGGTTGGCTCTTGAGGTTGAAACTATGTAATAAAATAACAAGGCCATAATTCAATCACACTTTGGGAATTGAAAGGACTTGATGAGTTTCAGGTCATTTTTGACCCTATATTTCTTGATAAATAATTGTCTTTTTAAAAATTGACAATGCAAAACCATTGTCAATCTATCATGCTCTCTCCCCATTATTCAACCTTCTTTCATAAAAAAATGAGGTTTCAAATTGATTTACAACTCACCTTGAACAAGTTGTGAAAATGTTTATTTAGAACTTCTATTCATTAAGGACCTAAGTAAGTTCTACAAATGATTGTATGTGATTTGAAGGAAGATCATTTACATTATGAGTTGGATGCTTAACTTAGATTTCATGTGTTTAGGGTTTGGTTCTTTTTAGGTTACTAGCAAGATGCATTAAAACTCATGCTTGGGTTACTAGCAAAGTTCAAGTTGTTATATTTTTCAGCAATTTAAGTATCATAGTGAAGAGGAGCCCATAATGAAAAAATCAAATCTCTAATGATACATGTTTTTTCTCTACTTTACACAACACATGAAGGCTACACACTCCATGGGTTGGGGCAATATTGTGATTTTCATTTCAAGCATGAATTGAGACACATAAATAATTGCAGTGTCTTTTACATGCTATCTAACATGGGTGTGGTGCATGTGGGGGTTGATTTGTAGTGGGTGGATCTCTTTGGGATTAGGGTTGAAATCCCTTTCAAGCCCATGGATTTTGGTTGTACAAGCATGAGCACATATCAAATTCAATTCAAAAAGTATAAGGTTGACATAAACAACATTTTTGTTACAAAAGTTAGTCCAAGAAAATTATGTTTTGTTTTTTTTTCTATATTTTTGTTTATTGGTTATTTTTTGTTGGGTTTGAGGTATACTCAAATATTTTTCTTATTCTATCTTTGAGTAAGGTAGACATTACATGTAATTGATGTGCAAATGATTTCTATGTGGTTGGTGTTAGAATTTCATGCTACAATTTCAATATTCAACAATAGGACATGAATTGAATGTTATGTGTTGAGCACATTTGAATTGCATTTTCATCAAATTCTTAATGACAGTGGGAACCCTAAATAGATAAGTAAAATATTTCAAAAGATTCTTCATTTTCCTTCATAGAGAAATGTGTTATTTGAGAAAAAATCATTTTTGAAAAATTCTAAAAATATTGTCAAGTCTAAAAGCTTGGCCTTGTATTGGAACCTCAAATCCCATCTATACTCAAACCCTTCTCCCCTTTTCTCCTATACAAACAATTGTGAAAAGAAAACCAAAAGAATGGAGCTTCAAAGATGGAGCTATGCCTATCTAGGTTTTCTTTTTTCTTTTTCTTGATGAACTTTTTTTGAAAATGGAGAAAAAACACTTTTTTTTAAAAAGGGTTTTTAATCATCAAATTTTGAAATCTTTTTAAATTAAAAAGTCATCAGATTCTACATTAAGTTCTAGTAGGTAGCCAAAAATGTAGAAAAATGATTTAATATTTTTTCTTTCATATTTTGTTATAGCCAAATCTTGCTAAAGCGTCTTATGGATGATAGCAACATCACAATTTAGATTTAAAAAACTTTATAAATAAATAAATAAATAAATAAATATTGGACGAATCGGCGACAAATTATACAATCTCGTGGAAAGAAAGTGAAGAGGACTTTTGTAGTTTTTCACTTTTTTGAAACAAGAATACAAAAAAGTTTCATTCTAGCCATGTACCACGAGGTATCGTGATAAAAAAAAACAGCTTTCATCCATGATTGATTGTTGTTTAGATTATTTCATCCATTAAGGGCTTCAAAGCAGGTTCGAGTTGGGAGATGAAATCCCAACTAGAAGAAGACTCTTTCTCCTCATGCTCTATGAGCATGGATGGTGAGCTACCCTGGCAGGTTAAGGTTTGAGGCTTGTAAGCCAGACTACAATTTTTTGTGCTTGGATTTTGGTTCTGCTTCCCTGCCAATTGTTGTTGAACAATAATGATTTTGCAATGCTGTTCAGTTGGAAATAGTGGGTTTCTAAAGTTTGTCTTTTTGGCTGTCACAAAATTTAAAAATTTCAACACACGTCCTTCCTTCCTTCCAATGTTGGTTGCATTCTGTGCAAGTTGGGAGGGCACCACGAGCACTGAGGGCCATGGTAAAATGCAATTGGCTAATGGTAAAAGAGTTGAAGGTATAGTAGGTGGATTGAGAGTGTGAACTTCTTTGGAACTACTAGTCTAGTTGCTAATTTATCTAAGTTAACCGAATGGCAGGTGCATTATTGGGCAGGATGGTTATAAATATCTCCCGATCAAACTCTCACTTTGAGAGTTGTAAGTAAGTTTGATGCACTGCATGATGCTCTCACATGGTTCTGGCAATACGCTTTGGTTGGACACTGACAAGAAAATTGATTAAAAACAAAAACTACTAAGGCATTGCATTGCATTGTTGGTCAAAAGTGGTTGGAACTAGGCTAGTCACTCACTCACTGGCATTTTAAAATAGCCACCAACCAGTTCGAGGTTGAAAACCAAAGGCAAGTAAGTAGCAGAACCTGCAGAGGAGGATTTGGGTGGGGCCTTCCATTGTTCTCAACATATGGACTCACTCAATTTCATTCTGGTGCTTATAAAGAACTCATTCTTTATAAGTAGGTAGGTGTATGATCCTCTTCATTCTTACTTGGATATTAAATTTGTGAAAAAACCCATTGTAGGTTTTTGTCCTGAGAATTATAAATAAATAATTTTTTTGCTATACACCTTGTGCTAAGTACCATTAGTCCATATATTCTGTTTATCCAAACACTAAACCCTAAACCCTAAACCCTAAACCAAAATCCAAATCTCAGAGTTCAAATCTAACATTAATGGTGGAGCATAAGAGAATACAGTCAGTAAGAGAACCTCAATGAAGAAGGCAAAAGGTATCAACATGGGTGGGTGCTTGTTCCTTGTGATCTGAGTATGTTCATGAGAACTTTTCATCTGCAGCATTACATTGGTTTTAAGTGCATTGGTGTGGCCTAGGCCCAGTGTAAGAGGGGGCTCCCCACTTTACATCTGCTCCTTGAACCATACACTAAAATCAGCAACTATGTCAAGAAGTTTTTGATTTTCCACACAACAAATAGTAGTGACTAGAAAAACCTTTAGACCCTGTTTCACAAAGCTGACAGGCTGCTGAGTGCAGCAGGGCTGCCAAAAGAAATGCTGACTTTGTTTCATTTAGCAACAACAAATGGGAAAGATAAAAGCGGAAGAAGACACACAGATATGTGTATGAGCGAAGAGGATGCAACCATGCACAAAAATAGCATCATCTTCGTAGAAGAAGGTGGTGGTGGGGCAAGATTAAAGACCTCCTGCTCAAATACGGTCAGAGGGGTTTGTTTGTTTTACCAGAAAAGTCGTTAGAATTTGCCAGGTTCCCTGCTCTTTTTTCCTTCTGGAAAACAAGCATGAAATGGAGCTTCAATAACCATCTTTAGTGCCTATATATATATATATATAGGTATATATTCACCAAATAATAACAGGACAATTCCTCACTACTACACCCACCAAGTACTGTATGTCGGTCAGTCTAGCTTCCCCCTAATTCTAAGTACCTATTCTAATCATTAAACCAGACCCAAGTCTCTCCTCCACTCCGGCAACATCAGTTACAATGGTTCATACACACTTAGGGGTCTCCTCTACTAGTGAAACCAACTAAGTAATTGATTTTTTTGGACTTGACTGTGTTTTTTTAATCTTGCTGTTGCCACAATGACTCTTAGGGTCTCTAGCAAGGTGCAGATATCCCTTCAAAGAAAGACCTCCCCGTGCTGGGTCATTTTTTGTACACTCTTCTGCATACCTCTTTTGCAGGAAAAGACCAGGATCCATGTTCTTGAGGGGTTGAGAAGAAGCAGCAGTACTCCTCCTAAGTTGCAAACCCTTTGAACCTGCAGAGACAGACAGAGGAAGAAGGAGATGACATGTTTTAAAAGAAAGAGAGTGGACTTTTTGTCTTGTGAACATCTATGGTTTGTGAGACATGTGTTTCTCTTCAAGTCTTACTACAATTTGTGAGAAAGCATGCAGTAAGGGGGGGAAGAGATTCGGGAGCCCACATATGACACCAGGATCATTTTTTGTACAGAGAATTAGATCTATGGCTTGTGCACATCTGTTGGCTGTGAAACTGTGGCTTCTGGATGGTATAGAAGCACTATGTCATTGCTGCCAGTGCAGTCACCCTCTCCTGAACCACTTTCTTTAGGCCTTCATACTCTTCACTTGCCAGGCTCATAACTTGCAAGACTCTTTCCAAAATTTTACTATTTTCTTCTTTTGAAGAGGATTGCATCGCTCCCAAGTACTGATGAATTTCATGAGGGCACAATCCCTGGAACAGAAAGGGAAGTAAATGAGCATGGGAGGCCTCCATCACTGTAAGGCACTGGCCAATCAATGTTTCTTGCTGCTTGCTCCCAATCCCAGCTCCTTCCAGCATTGGCAGCAGCTCTCTCTCTTCTTCATGGTAATGCTCCACGCTGTATGCCTATACATTTAAAATCACCAAATGGAAAGATGTTATTTAAGGTGCTTGTTATTAATCTATATGATGTGCAACTAGCAATTTCTCCTCCATATCCAATCTGCTGTCAGTTAGAAAACAGAAACATGGTGAAATACAATGGCATCTGAGTCAAGGAAGATGCAACAAAAATTCTTGGCACACCTGGAGGGTACGCAGCCGGAGAGCAAGGGCAAGGAGAGCTTCAAGGTGATCAGTGCTGCCTTCTTCCATGACCATCACCCCCTTCATGTCTGCACGAATACCATTCATTACTGGTAAATCCCGTGCATGGTCTCCAAGTACTGCTTCACTCACTCCTGCAACAACAAGATTATTTGAAAAAATATCAATCCAATCATCCATTGAAAACTAATGGAGATTTATCTACAGACCATCCAATGGGAGGGTACAAAAAATAGGGAAAACACTCACTTAGGTTCAAGAGCACACCATACATCATCATTACCTTCAGCAGCCACCTCAAGAGCAGGAAAAACAACTCTCTCTTCCATTTGTGCATGCTCTTGCATCAGTTCAAGAAGACAACCATAGCCTTTCCAGAGTGACTGCATCTGTGTATTGCCTTGTCTCTTCGAACCTCCTGCTCTTATCCCAGCTTTGGCAACTGCTAGCATATCTGCCAGTTGCACAAGTCTGTCCAGCTGCCAGAGGATACTGCGGTGCTGCAGCACTGTCATAACTGTGATTGGTGGCGGTGCCCTTTCCAACAAGGTTTTGCCCACAGCCAGCTTCAACAATTCCAAATCGACTTTCACAGGCTTGTAGCTTGGGAAGGAATGCATGCCTTTACTGTAGGCAAGCAGATGTGAGTGTTTGGAATTGATTTCAAGCCCACGAAAATATGTGGCAACCTCAACCAGGAGGAGAATGGGAACAAGATAGACATCCACCAGGGTGAATTGAGGACCAAAGAAAAATTGACTCAGCTCCTTCCCATGCTCCCAAATAGCACTGTCTAGTTTTGCAAATGCAGCTTCAAGCTTTGGTTCTAATTCTTGCTGTACAGAAGGATCTCCATCATACAATAGCTGCCCAACAAGAGGAGTGAAGGTGTCCTTGATATACATAACCCAATGATCCACTTTTTTCTTTGCATCTGAAGGCACCAAAGTTGGATGATTGAAGGTATCTTCAATGTAGTCCAACATGCTGTCAGTTGAGCCATTGAGCTTGTGGGTACCATGTTGCAAAACAGGGAGCTTCCCATCTGGACAAATTCCCTCGAACTCGCAGTTGGTGAGGTCAGTAGGAGCAAGCCAAGTCGAATCAACAAGAACACCCTGGATATGGAGCATTCATGGCAAGATTGATCTCAGTACATTGCTACAGCTTCTTTACCACACATTGATGAGTGGTAAAGAGGTCTCTGTGCTGAGTTTGCAAGTTTCCTCACCCCATAGGTCTCTCTGTTGTTCACATAGCCTTGACACAGTTACTCATATGGTACCCAATTATTGGGACTGGGTTGAGACTAAACAGCCCCTGATGAGGGCAACAAGAAATGTCTAAACAAAATGACTATTTTCCATTCAAAGACAACCTGATTGCCAACATAAAATACTTCTTGAAACTTTCTTAGCAGTTTGGTATGGTGAGTACAGATTTAAAGATTTACCTTATGCTGCAAAGCAATCCGAACACGTAATGTGAAGGGACACAGATGGTCCCCAAAAAGCTGCACCCTTGCCTTGGCTCCTCCATCATTGTGTGGTGGAGATGTGCAAGCTGGAACTACAGCTGAAGCCTTTGGGTTCAATGGTTCATCCTTATACCTTTTGCCACTCAACAGCTTACGAAAACAAGCTCCCATTTCTCTTGTACCTTGCAGTCTACCACAGTAGACCCTGTCTTGGGGTGGTAGCCCTGTTGCTTCAATTGCCTCAACAGAAGCAACTTCTTCAAATCTGCATCAGAAACACAGTTATCTACTATTTCTTTGCAATTGCAATCCGTTTCAAATGAAAGTTGAAACCCTCAACAACACCTGCCCAAAGGAACCTCATTGTAACCACCCTTGGATTCTTGGAGGTGATCAGAAACAATGGTGTATTTGAATTTGCTACTACATGATGTCAAGGAATATTCACCCCCTGGGCATTTCCTGCATCCTGGAAGTAGCCTTCTAGAGTTGGAGAGAGTACTTATTCATCCAAGTCTGCATATAAGATCATTGCCAATGAACTAAATTGAGGCAATGATCTTGGATCACTGCCAATGAACTACTATATGCTCAACAGGTTGAAGCTTCAGGAAGAAACCAAGCAGCCAGTATTATACCAGGGTGCTGAATAACCTCCAGTCCTGTATCACGATGTTGAGAAATCTCCGCTTTCGCCCCTGCATATCAACCACAGATGAGAGAGACACAAAGAAAGGACGAAACAAATTATAAAATAGAAAGATTTTGGCAAAGGTTCTTCTATGGCTGAATATAGCTAAAGGAGAGAGGAAGATCGGTTTTTTCTTGTCAGGAAATAGAGTGACAATCTATCCATGCAAGCGAGTCCTTTTTGGCGTCGTTTCTTTCTCTGTGCCAAGACTGCTTGAAACAGCATTCTATTGGCAGTCCAGTCCACCAAGCGAAACCAGCAAAACGTCACCAAAACAAACTCTAAACCCCGTCTCTCTCTCTCTCTCTCTCTTCCTTCTCAACAGATTACAGTTTCATCCAGCCCACAAATCTTCACCAAAGAAAATGATAAGCCTCACTGCAGGTCGATCATTGCCAAAACACAAGAAGAAACAGAAAAAACGTAAAACCAAAAGGAGGACTAGTCCAATAGATTCGTCCCGTGGATTTAAAACCAAAACAGAAGTCCAAAAGCAGAAGACTGTTGGTTACAGAGGAAGAGGAAACAAGAAAGAAATACAACAGCGGAATCACCTGATCAAGCAACCTAATCTTGTGAATCGGAAATCCAAGCTCTCTTTCCCTCCCGCCGACGACATGATGATCACCGACTTGTCGTAATCGTCGGACAAACTAATAATGACTCTCAGCAGCAGCAGCAGCACACCTACGAAAACACCAAGAACAACAAGAACAAGAACAATCTGTGTGAGCAAACGAGTAAAATAATCTCTTGTTTTTTGCACTATCTAACAACACGATTGGTTTTGCATAATGAGGAAAAAGCCAAAAAGGATTAATTGATTTGATGTCCTAAGAAAGAGAGAGAGGTGGTTGAAAATACGTTACAGTTATTAATTCTTGAGCTTCCTGAGGGAGTCCTCCTGGAAGCCTCGTTCGAAGAACATCAGCAGCAAAGCGCCAGGCCTAGCAAGAAACAAAACCGCCGCAAGCAAAGCGAACCAACAGCAAAACCGCATCAACGACAACAACAAACAAAAAGAAGGGCTTCCGGTTCAAAGCTTCCGTTCAAATGTAGCCGTTGATGGGAACAACGCGTTCAACATGACGATCCCCGATGGGGAACTTCATCAATCGTGTAACGAAAGACGTTCAGTGAGAGGGAACGTCGTCATGATGAGATAGATAGATGAACGCCCCGACAGATGAACGTCGTCATCAGGAGATAGGATGAACGCACCGACAGATGAACGTCGTCATCAGGAGACAGGATGAACGCACCGATAGATGAACGTCGGTATCATGAGGTAGATGAACGTTGCCATCACGAGATGAAGTCGTCGTCGTCGTCGTCGTCGTCGTGGGAACCTCGTTCCTGATGATAATAAATACCGTAATCTTCTCGGAATCTTTTTGTACATACCGTAATCTTCTCGGAATCTTTTTGTACATACCGTAATCTTCTCGGAATCTTTTTATACATGCCGTAATCTTCTCGGAATCTTCTTACACATGCCGTAATCTTCTAGGAATCTTTTGATACATGCTGTAATCTTCTCGGAATCTTTTGATACCTACCGTATCCTTCTCGGAATCTTTTGATACAGCCGGAAATCTGTTAAAAACCTTTGGAAAGAAGATACTTATTATGGAACATAATCTTCTCTTAGTTTTAATCTTGTCATAATCTTCTTACTATCTACAAAGGATTCTGCTAAAAACTTGAAAAGAAGGAAGATTCCATGAAACATAATCTTCACATAGTTGTAATCTCGTTATAATCTGCTTACTATTACAATAGAATCTGTTCACCTTGAAAAAAGGAAAGATTTTCTGAAACATAATCTTCTCCTTGTTGTAATCCTCTTGTAATCTTCCCTATACAACCAGAATCTGCAAGACGAGGGGTTTTATGCCTACTTTTTAGGAGTGGGACGGGTCTTACAACTGAGTGCTCCAAATGCATTAATAAACTTCAGGAACGTAGACAAGCAAATTGGGTACATTTTGCATGAGGAGAGGAGAGGAGAGGAGATGAGAGACAAAAACATGCCACCATTGCACCACCAAACATACAATTGGAAACAAATTGACCACTTATTACAAACTCCTTGTTGCTGGTGGTTGGCCTGTACACACCCACCAATGATCGTCTCTAATTACACTATAACTTCCCCTATAATAATAATGCCCCCAACATTTCGGCCAGTTCTAATAAACCTCCAAATTCAGAAACTTACAAAAAAAAGAAAGTGTGTCAATCCTCCATCATTTGGGCGCGCCTGGAACGGGGCTCATGTGGCGATTGATCCTGAAGAGTTCAAAACATCCTGACTCCAAATTTTTTTTCCTCTACTAAGCCAAACTGGTGAGTAATAAATTTGGTTATACTGCAACTTATGTGTGTGGTTTCCCCCTCCCCTCGCCCCCTCCCACCAATTATAGAGTAATGAAACTGAAGAGATCAAAGCAGTAATTACTTACTCTCAATAAAATTATGGCATAGAAACGCAAGTATGTACGTAATGGGAACAAACGTGTGGTGACAGATGACACAGATTCCAAGTGAGAACACCAGAGCGTCTTTGACACAAATGCGATGAAGTCCTTTGTCATTTGTGAATGAACACTGATAATAGACAGGTTTTTTTGGGGGAGTTTATCGATGACTCCGAGTGGCAGCAGCCCGCACAGTTACACCATGGAGTAGCTTTGTAAAACCAATGTAACTCAGCCTTCCATCTGTTTGCCGTACCCACTCATGAAACACTTGTCCTGGAACTGTAGATGCTAATCCCACCTCCTGCAAAAAATTGCCCCATTGGTGGATAGTAATATTAGGGTACTGACTGTTGAAAGGCTTGGTGACTCAGAAACTTCTTTCTTAGCAAAAACCCATCAGTGCACCCAACAGCATAATTGGCAAGGGCAAGGTCACTCCATGACATCATTTTGGTCACTATTATGAGTGTGTTCAAAACCGGAAGATTATGTTGTATAATATGATGAAGAAAATGATGTAATCTGCCCACCCAAGACCTTAAAGTTACATCACTTTAAGGTCTTGGTTGGCATCTTCTGAGGGGTGGATTAAGAGAGCATACCCGAGTGAGTTCTTCTACTGAAATAACCCTGTTGCCCTCTTTTTCAAAAATATCATAAGCTGCCCGTGCATGTCGTTCCCACCTATCTGTGCCTTCCAACTGATGCACACTTGTAGCTGCCGCGCAGAACTCTGGGAAGTCCATCTTCTTGAAGGATAGTGAATCCATCTGTGTCGGACGTCCCACACAAAAAGCTGTGTTAACACCAAACTTTAAAACCCTGCCACCATGTCTCAAATTGGAAACACCCTCTCTCCCTTCCATCCTTCTCATTTTTGACTTATGCTACAATCTTGCATTACACACAAATTCTTGACTGCAAATCTCAAACCCAAAGCCTGAAACTGTTAACCATGAACTATATAAGACCACATGCCCCCTCTGACTAGTGCAAAATCTGATAGAAAGTGCTGAAGAAACCTACAGTGGATAAGATCTCTGTGACTCGAGATTCTTTCATCGCTTCTGTTGCATTCTTAAGCAATGCCTGCTCCACCCAAAAAACAATGATTAAGATGAGGTAATTTGGCCAACTGAAAAGCAGCATAGAAGAATGCTCCGCATTTACTCTCCCAAGAAAGAAACCAATGGAAACCAAAAAAGCAAGTTAGAGATTCCACTGAGACAGAATGAGAACGACTACAATCCAAATCTCTCCATAACCCCATCTAGAAAAAAAACCTCTTAACATATGATTTGCAGAAGGAAAAATCTTGTAACCACTTAGAGGGCCTCTTGAGTTTGGGAAAACTCAAAAACTGTGTACCAATGTTTTCACTGATACTGCTCACAGTGTAATTTTGCAAAAGAGTTGGTTCCTAATGTTGGCAGTCTAAAGGTCAGAGAGTCAAAATGCAAAAGGGTGGTATAACAAGAGCCCGCACCATTCTGAAATTCTCAAAGGAGACCCGACCACTTTTGTTGGGCTCCAAAAGCATGAATTGAGCCCTCAAATAACACAGGTCATCCTCTGTCAAAGTTTTTGACAGTGCCTGCAGCAAGCCAACATAGATCTTCAGTAACTTTTTTTCCTTTCACATTGCAGCAGCAACTGTTATGTGCTAACCATATCCAATCAGACAGTTAAGTGGAAGCCGAAAGCCTTGTTGTCAGTAACATCATCGCCTTGAGTTGAATTCACTTATAGACTCTCCTTTCACATGAGACCCACCAAATCAATCTGCCCAAATGAAGACAACTATTTTCCCATACTATTTGGACCAAAAGGGTTTAGGGTGGGTTTAGGGCTTAGGGTTAAACCCTAAAGGGACCCTACATACTTTAAATGCAGCCAGCCCCTTGCAAAATCCAAGGCAAGAAAGAAAATGCAGAGACTCACCTTCAAGGCAGCACGCTTCATGGAAGATGATTTTAAATACGAGCGCACAAGTCTGTACACCAGTATGTCCAGGGGTATTTTCTGGTTCCCTCCAATCCATGGATGCGCTAAAAAGACCCAAACACAAATGCCATAAATATCTTCAAAGTATAACCCACACTCCTGAATGATACCTAGCCCTTTGCACTCATACTTTCCATATCAGACTTTGTGTTTACATACTAAGTGTTGAAATACCTAAGGCTTGTGCAGCTGTCATGCGACGGCGAAGATCTTTGTGGAGTAGACGTTTCACAAAATCCTTAGCATGAGGAGATATAGAAGGCCAAGGGGCCTCCTCGAAGCTAGGATCAGCTCTCAGCACTGCCCGAAAGATTCCAGACTCTGTGCGAGCCCAAAATGGGCGACTGCCACACAAAAGAATGTATGTGATGACCCCAATACTCCACACATCTGCCTCCATTGAATATGAACGGTGTAGAACCTCTGGAGCAACATAGTATGCACTCCCCACTATATCATTCAGTCTCTCATCTGCAACCCCCATATCAATCCACCAAACAACACATTTCATTTACTCTCCCACACTTACATGATCAGAGGTGGTAGGGATAAACTGCAGGGACCTACCACCAAGGTGTATACACTAGAACATTCTAGCACAATTTCTTCACGTAAAACCTTTGCAATGCTTCTAATCCCTTGGTAACAAGATTTGTCTCTACTGATGGCAACAAGAACTGCTATGAAATAAGCTAAGTGCAAAGTACACACTTGTCAGATGCAAAGAATGAATGCCATCCATAAATGAATCAGCATCATCCAATCATACCAGGCTTGATGAAGTCTGACAACCCAAAATCAATAGCCTTCAACTGAGCATTTTCTTCCTTGGTCGTGAAAAGAAAATTCTACACACATCAAATTAACAAAAGATTCAGCCCACAAATGGTGAGTCCCATATGTTTATCAGAGGTGATTATAATTCCAGTTCTGTCCATGAAAACCTGCCTCTCTCCTGCAGTCTTCCCAGGAAGAGAGAATTGGCATCAACTGAGAAGACGGGTGTTGAAAAGAAGGTACCTCAGGCTTGAGGTCACGGTGCACAACACCTTGTAAATGGCAGAAAGACACAATGCTCAAAATTTGATGCACAACCACTTTTGCATCTTCTTCTGTGTACCTCCCTCCTCTGCTCAACACACACATCCAACACCAATCATAGTGAAAAAGGTAGGTTATAGATGTGTGGGCTCTCACACCTATCTGAAAGGTTACAATTTCCCACATGTGCTACAAAACATGAGACCTTCAAGTGCTATTTGTGCTTCCACTGTTGGTTAATATTTTGGTATCTTGGATTTGTTTCACTATACTGCAGCGGAAAGCAAGGACAACAACAGAAACAAGAGTCTCCCAAAGGTTCATATTGGAACATACCGAGACAAAATTCGATCCAAAAGTTCACCCCCTTCGCATAACCTAAAAACATCCAAAACATAAACTTTTAAGTTAGATAAAAACTCAACTATCAAGCTGCCAAATGATAAGAATCCTCATAACATTAAGGTGGTGATGAAGGAAGTTTTGCTCAGTGTGAAGAAGCACGTACTCCATGACAATGTAAACATTGAGATTGTCTTCGCAGGAGTCATAAAAGCGCACCAAGTTCTGATGCCCTGATAGAGCTCGGAGTATCTTCACCTCCCTTCGCACATCCTCTATGGCAATGGCAGTTGTCATCTGGTGGCCCCAATTCAGATTACCACCAATCAGTCCACACTTTCTAACATTTGTCCAATACTTTTCACATTCCCTGTTGTCCCCTTACTTCAGAGTATTTGAACATAGAGTTACTTGCCCTTATACTCCAAACTGATGAGGCTAATCAAGTAAATTTTGATGAGGGAATTGGGTCAAGAGATAAGCACCTTGGCTTTGGAAATGATCTTGACAGCAACTGGTTGCCCCTTGAGCTCTCCTTTCCGAACCTTTGCATAACATGTATGTCCAAAATGGCCTCTGCCAACTTCATGTCCAAGCTCATATTTGGATGTGAAGTTTTTAGGGTATCCAAAAAACTTGTTGAGAGGTTTTTCTGTTTCAGGTGCTTCAGGTATTGTCCCTTCCTTGGGCTTCAAGCCATGTCTTTTCACCAGAGATGACTGAATGTGTTTAGCTGGTGAAGGTGGTGGAAATGGACGCCTGAACAGCCGACGAGGTGTGCTTGAAGGTGAGTTTCCATAGTGAGGGACAGGGCTAGCTGATGGATGTTTGGGTGATTGTAGACTATTGAAGGAAGTTTTATATCTCAATGGCGATACTCCACCATCATTGCTTCTATTGGAGCTCCCATGACTACTGTTGTTGGACCCATATTTTGCAGGCTTTGTGCTCACTTCCTCCTGTTTAAAATCATCTGCTGAAATCGCCTTTCCATAACATTGACCCATTGCAGCATTACGGGCCTTCTGTGTTCACTGATCTTGCAAGGGGACTCTCAAGGTCACACTCCCACTGGTTGGTGCCTGCAGTAATTAGCTTGCTCTATTTGGTATGCTTGTCTGAGAGAGACATTCTTCCAGTGTTTGCCAGCACTTCATACACTACATTACACAAGCCTCAAGAACAAATCTGCAATCTCTCCTCCAGAAAAAGAGTTGCCCCAGACATCAACTGCAGCTTACTCGATGCAGAATTTCATTGCCTCCAAGCCCTCTCTCTTCCCCAATACATACAGACTTGAAAGAAAAAGTGGCTTGTAGTCAAAACCTGAAGAGAGATATGTGAGTTGAAGGTGTAAGTTCTCTGTAGCCAATTCATTCAGAAAGAAAGATGCAGTTTTCAACAATTGGATTGATCACCTTAGAAACAGATGAACCAGTTTCTGCATGACCAAGAACTACTGATTATCACCTAATAGAAGAAGGTTCATCATGTACTGTTACCCAATGAGTTTTTTGATTGTGGACAGCAACAACATTTGGCGAAACAAATACTCGTTTGCTGCAAAGACTTACACATTTGATAGTTTGGCCATCAAGTTGACTTCTACATCAAGAGACCAGCCCCCAATTCCCTGCTTCACAGATGTAACATAGTAACTGTTTTGCTTTCTTCCAGGCACACAATGTTTACAGCTGCTGACCCCCCCCCCCATTCATTCACCACAATGACCCTTTAGAAGACATAAACCTTCTTGCCATCACCACCTGCAATTTTGTAATAACAAGAAATTTCTGATCTGCCACCCATTGTCTGTTTGTTGAAGAAATGCACAACCCTAAAAAATACACCCCCAATCAATATATTCCAGCTCAATTAAAATATACTACACCTCAAAAGGAATCATCTCACTCTGCAAGATGCATGAATCAATCAAGCAAGGGCAGGCACTACTTTGAATCAGATCAGTTTTTTAAAAAATTCCTCCAGATTGAGAGTTACCATAGTTGTTCAGTCTAATAAACAAAACAAAATTCATCACAAAAGACCCTAACTGGGGGAAAAAACACTTTTCAAGATTACCTTCAAAACATCTCAAAGAAACATAAAATCCTAATCTTTCTGTATAGGTATAATCTGCAACTTTTGAACAAAACACTGATTTAGTTTATCAAACCCAAAAAATAAAAATAAAAATGAAAATCTCAGTTGCAAAGTATACCTTTCATTCATGCATCATCAACACCATCATCATCATCATCATCATCATCATCATACCCATCAGAAAGAAGATGAAGAGGAAAAAGGCCTCCCTCCAAAACCCTAAAAATCGGAGGAAGAAGAAGAAGAAGAAGAAGAAGAAGGGACAAAATCTTATCAACCAGACTTCAAATCTCAGCAGCACCAAAAGACAAAAACAAAAAAAACAAACCTGGTATGAGAAAGAACAGGAAACTGGTAACCCTTTCTGTTGTGCTCGTCTGCTGCCATAATCTTTTCGCTTACAATCCCGGCCTGAAGCTTCACTCAAATCGCATCATCTTCATCTTCATCTTCTTCTTCTCTTCTTCTTCTTCTCAGCTACTCTTCTGCTGCCTGCTGCTTTGCTGCGTTTTGAATTCATGTCATTTCTCATCCAAAGATCTCTCTCATCCGTCCATCCATCCGTCCATCCACGGGGTCTCATCCAAATTACCTACCTACCATCTACCGACCTACCTCCCTCCCTACCTACCTACCTACCTACCTGCATCTTTCCTGCGTTTCGAAATTTCATTTCATTTCTCATCCTGAGTTCGTTGTCTCATCCATGAGGAGGTCTCATCCATAGTAGGCACCTACTTACCATCCGAGGTCCCATCCACATCCGACATCCCAATCCGAGGTTCCTATCCAAGATCCCATCCATCATCCGAGATCCCCATCCGAGGTTCCTATCCAGGATCCCATCCATCATCCGAGATCCCCATCCGAGGTTCCTATCCAGGATCCCATCCACCATCCGAGATCCCATCCGAGGTTCCTATCCAGGATTGCATCCATCATCCGAGATCCCCATCCGAGGTTCCTATCCAAGATCCCATCCACCATCCGAGATCCCATCCAAGGTCCTCATATTTTTGAGGTTACATCAGAGGCTCCATCCCCAGATCTTTGCCAAAATTTCATTCATCTTGAGGTCCCATCCACTGTCTCCTTCTTCAAAGGTCCCCGAAGTCTCATCCAGATATGAAATCTCTCATTCCTAGGTCTCATCCAATGTCTCCTTCCCCAAGGTTCTCTCCATTCCTAGGTCTCATCCAAGGTTTCATGGAGATTTCAGATCCCATCCAAGATACTTTCATCCAAGGGCCCATCTTGAGATCTTCTGACGGTTTCATCTGATTTTCCATCCAATGCCTCCCTCCAAGGTTCACATTCCAAGGTTCTCATCCAGGGTCCCAATGGAGATGTGAGATCCTATGTACGAGGTCTCATCCAAGGTCCCAAAAAATTTCCCAAGTCTCTTCTTCTTTCTTCTTCTTCTTTTACAAATTCTCGCTCAATCCCAAGGGCTCATTCAAGTCCCATTCGAGGTCCTCTTTTTTTGTACCCTCATTTGACACCATGGACTTTGTTTTGTCTTTTGACCTCTTCTTCTTTTCATTTCCTAACTTTTCTTTCACTCTTGGAAAGAGAGAGAGAGAGAAAGAGATTCCTTTATTCGTTGTTTGTCTTTTATATGTAGGCCTTTTCTTTCCAAGCACGTGTGATAATTTAGTGAACTTACTAGTGAAGGTATTTGTCTTTCTCTATTTTTACATCTTTTACATATCATAATAAGGATTTCTTTTAGGATCCCCCCCCCCAAACCCCCTCTCTTTCTCCACCCCATTACACCCTTGGTTTTATAAGTAATATTTTTTCTCTAATGATGAACATATTTCTTTTCCCCATGTTTTTTTCATAAAATTAAAAAATAATAAAAAATAGTAGGAACAAATTGCTTAGTAGCCTAATAAAGGATACTAAAAATATAAAAATAAATGTGAAACTATTTGAAGAGAAAAAGAAAACCAAGCTTGGTGGAAAAGCTATAGGTAAAAATTAAAAGATGAGGATTTTCATTGATTTCATCCTTCATTCATCCATTTGCAAGTTATTGGACTTGTCTCCATAGATGTGGATGTTAGAATTTGATGTCTTTAAATTTTGAAAAAAAAAAAAAAAACCCCCGACTTTCCAAAAATATTTACAAATGATTTGTTGAAATTAGTTTTTAAATAACAACTTATATTGGGTTTTTTAAAACTTTAAAGTTTAAATTATGTTGGTGGATTCAATTTATGGTCTTTTTATAGTTTTATAATTTGATCATGATTGTCGTATTGGGCACATTATTGGAATGAACTTCTTATAATGTTGCAACTTTCTTTAGAATAATGATGCTAGGACAAATAATTTCATCCATTTGGGCTTTCTCATTATTGTACACTATTAGTGATGGTCAATTGATGAAAAAATTGAATTGATTTTATGAAAATTAAGTTTCATTTTCAAATAAAAATATAAAATGACAGTACTTACGAATTGAATTGAATTCAAATATATTGAATTGAGCTCAAATTCAATTCAAGAAAATTGGGATGAAAATCGATATGCATAAGATATTGAAAATATGCTTGTGAATATGTTCTTGAAAAGAAAACTTTCAAAAGAAAACTTTCGAAAGGTATCTTTACATTCCTCCACACTTAAAGAATTAGGCAAATAGATTCCAATTTGAAGCCTTCTTTGGAACTTAAACATGTCCTATTTAAACCAATGGATGAATTGTCGTCCCTAGAATTAACAACTTTCAAAGGGAATGTCGTAAGAATGAAGGGTTTAAAAACTCTCCAAGCTCATGCAAAAAATTCACCGTGTGAGTGAAGCATTAAACAATGTAAATTACATTGGAAATAGTGCCCCTTGCAAGATCACTTATTATTGAAGGTGACCCAAGTGTGGTTTCATTATGTCAATCCATGTGATAGACTCCAAAGGCTTCTAAAGGGTGGCCCATTTGGCTTGAGTGAATTCGAGCAATGATTGGCTTTGCTTTCCATGTATTATTGTTTGTTCGAGGCCAACCACATGTTGAACAATGTGGGTTACTAGGGTTACCTTGTGGATTGGCCTTGACCTAACATGGTAACCTATTTCCGATGATTTGGCATCATGTGTTGGGTGTTTGGTTTGTACGAAGTGTTTGGATGATAATTCAAACTTGTAATTCAACCCATTTGCTTCAAGGTGTGCATTACCAAACAAGGTACCTTCTACACCATCAAATGAAACTTTCATGCATTGGTTAAAAAGGATTGGATTTCATGGTCTTGTTGAGTCGAATATGGTACCATGACCTTGAATACATTCTTAATTTGTAATCTAATGTACTAAGGTTCATTAGTCTTTTCTTATTTGTGAATGAGGAATCTATGATGTCCAATTGCATGTTCCAAGTGTAATCATAGTACTAGAAAGTCCTAGTAAGAAAGAACAACAATTGGTTTTTAGTACTTACAATATAAAGTAAAAACAATGGGTTTAGGGTTTCAACACTAAACCCTAAATCCATGAATCTAATCATTAGTTGTTAAGAAGACCAAAACTTGCCTTCAATACATTCTTACTTTGTAATCTAAGGTATTAAAGGTTTATTAGTCTTTCCCCATTTGTGAATGTGGAATCTATAATGTCCAATTGCATGCTCCACGTGCAATCGTAGTACTAGAAATTCCTAGTAAGAAAGAACAACGATTGGTTTTTAGTACTTACAATATAAAGTAAAAACAACGGGTTTAGGGTTTCAACGCTAAACCTTAAATCCATGAATCTAGTCATTAGTTGTTAAGAAGACCAAAACTTGCCTTCAATACATTCTTACTTTGTAATCTAAGGTATTAAAGGTTTATTAGTCTTTTCCCATTTGTGAATGTGGAATCTATGATGTCCAATTGCATGTTCCACGTGCAATTGTGGTACTAGAAAGTCCTAGTAAGAAGGAACAACAATTGATTTTTAGTACTTTAAAGTGTAAAGGAAAAACAATGGGTTTAGGGTCTTAACCCTAAACCCTAAATCCATGAATATAGTCATTAGTTGTTAAGAAGCCCAAAACTAAACTTGTGATTTGTAATTAAACATGCTTTTGTTGATGGGATTGTGGAATTTGAAAAAAGCTTTATTTGGTGCTTAGATGTCACTATTGGGAATGTAAAAACACAAAAATACATTTCCATCTAAAAAGCAAAAAATCTTGGGGAATTCAGCCTCCACATAGTTTGATGCAATATGTGCTTTACAAGATTGCACAATTGTTTTCGACTATGTCCATATGAGATGGGGATATGGATATCAAATTGAGTGTGCATTCCATCAAAATCTCTTTCATCGTCGAAAACCAAAATAAGAAGTAACAAATCCTTGGATTTTCTATTGCCACGTACATGATACAAAGGTCTCAAATTTGAAATGTCAAATTTTAGGCAAAGTTGCAAAAGCAATGTGAGTTACACCTTGATGTTTTCTTTCACTATTGTGTGTTTGAAGCCAAAACACTAACACTGATTTTTAAGGGACTTTCAAGAAACCGATCCCCAACTAAGGCAAATTCCAAAAGCAAAACACTTCCCCCTTCATAATAACCTAAGAATCAATGAGGGCTTCAAATCAACAATTGTTCCCAATCATCAATTCCAATGGCGGGTTTTTGTTTAATAGCGTTTTTTTGCTTTGTTCGATCCTAGATTGTATGTGGGCATTATTAGGTTGTTGCAAAATGCAACGATTTTGTTCTTTTTCAGAAAATGTTGTGCGTTCGTTGCAAAATGCTGCAGTCTGCCATGACTGCAACCCAACTGCACATGTTGCTTATCACTCTCTCAAAGAAGACATCCATGATTTCAAATTGCTTAAGAAGGGATGGAGTGGGAAGTAGGGGGAGGGGAACAAAAAGACAAACCTGAATCTTCAGCCCACGATTCTTGTTCATGGAATATCTGCATCATGATATCCATTACGAAAAACAAAATAAGTGGCAAAATCCGTCTGTAATAAACAAAACTCCTGTTATGTCTCTTGAATTCAGAGAAGTGAACATTGTACTCCACAACAACCATCAGCAATTCTGAAGAAAAAGGCAATCCTAAGTAATCTCTCTATGATGCAAATAAAAATTTGTGAACTGAGCTGACAGTGAAATGCACACATAATTCTTCCAACGGTTTTGAATACATGCAACCATCCAAGCAAAAGAGATACACACTCACAATACAGTTAGATCTCGACTACCCAACCTTGGATCCAATGACATATACAGACATATATGAAAATTGCAGAGAAATCTCACACAACAACAAATTTGAACATAACATTGCATGCAGTCTTAACCGTACAATGAGTTTCTCACACAAAGTGTCAGAAGGCCATCATCTTCCATCATGAATAGCAGTGACAATTAGCTGCAAATGACTAACTAGCCACTGACATCATCAGCTCCTGGTGATTGATGTAGACAGAGAGAGGTGTATAAGAATTGGATCCAACAATACTCTCAGACTTGTCAATGTCATTTTGGAAGGAATCCAACATCAGTACTGCAACACATCACAACAACAAAATTTGGTATCAAAAGTTGGGAGGAACCATAAGCCATTTTGCAAAACACAGATCTTCTTCAACTTGCCTGCAAAACCAAAAAAACAAACACCAATTCATCTCACTCACTTTACACTTGCCCACATATCTTCAAGCCAAGAAGGAAAAAAACACAATTGAAAAACAAACTGACCAAGCCGCCTCCGCTTCCTTCTCCTTGAGACTTTGCTGTGTAGATCTTTGGAAGAACACTGGTGATAAAAAGCTTAATACAACAAGATGTGTAATGCTAATAATGCTACTCTAAAAGCCCAGGACTGTGGATCAACAAAAGAAGAAAAATGATGCTGGAAAAAACTCCTTCCTAATCAGCCTCCTAAACCCTATTTGGCATCAAGATTACCAGGCTAGTTCCTTTTCTTCTTCTTCCCCTTTCCAGCATGATTACTGGCACTACCAAATCATGATGCTAAAAATGCATACTTTGAGCTTGCAGAACCCAAAATTTGAGCTTGCAGAGATGATCAAGACGCATACCATAAATTGGCAAACTGCAGATTGGCTTTGTTGCTGCAGCAGCTGAATCCAATCTTAGCTTGAGCATCATCTTCATCATCATCATCCCTTTCGCATTTTCCTGGAGCATCACATTCTTCCCTCCTTCCCTCCCTCTCTCATACACAACACCACCGTTATTCCTGGTTGCCGAAATCTTCTCCAGGGAAAACACAGAAACTGAAGAAGCTTTTCCTTTCGCAATTCCGTCGAGAAGTCGCAAGATGTGTCCCCATGTGGCCTGTCTGTCTTCCTTTGTTGTGCGAGAGAGAGAGAGAGAGAGAGAGAGAGAGAGAGATTGGCTTTGTCTCGCAGTAAACCCTAATTCCTCTAACCCTAATCCTGCGCTTTCTCTCTGAGTTTCGCTGCCGTCCACACCTCTTCCCTTCTTCTCTCTCTCTCTTCCTCTTCCCCATCCACAACTCGGAAGCAGCTATATGCGAGCGACGAGCGACGATGTTCACAATCCTTCCTCATCGACGAGATTGTGATTGTCAATCTAAGGCATATCTATTATTGATGTTTTCGTGACAAAGAACGCTCATGTGCCTCTGCGATGTCAGCTCCCAGCAATATCGATGCGTCGTCTGCGCGACTTCTTCTGGTGAAAAAAAATTGAACAAGAGGGGGCAACAAAAAAAATTTCACGGCTTCAGGTCCCAAAATAGCAGGATTGCGAAGAAGAAGAAGAATAACAACAAACAGCGGCGAGTGCAGCAATCTACGAGAAGAGACACAGTAAGAGGAAGAAGAAGAAGAAGAACAACAACAACAACAAACAGCGGCGAGTGCAGCAATCTACGAGAGGAGACACAGTAAGAGGAAGAAGAAGAAGAAGAAGAACAACAACAACAACAAACAGCGGCGAGTGCGGCAATCTACGAGAAGAGACACAGTAAGAGGAAGAAGAAGAAGAACAACAACAACAACAACAACAACAACAAGAAGCTGTAACGAGTGCAATCCACGAGAAGAGGCAAAGTAAGAAGAAGAAGAAGAAGAAGAAGAAGAAGAAGAAAGAGGAAAGAAGCTGCATCGAGTCCATGGATGATGATGATGCTCAAACCTTAGTCCTCGCACAAACTGCGAGTGATGTTGTTGTCAAAGACGTCGGTTTTGTAGCCTCCAAACTTGAAGAAGAATCTGCAGCGGCAGGTCGTCAACAAGAAGCCATGAATCTGGAGGAGACTGTGAAAGGCAAAAAAGAAGAAGAAGAAGAAGAAACAGCAGAAGTTGCTGCTGCTGAAGAAGAAGAAGACGTACCAAAACGTCAAAAGCTCGAAACAGCAGCTCGAGTCAAAGAGGAGGAGGAGAAGCAGATGTCGGAAGCTCCCGAAGCTCTGCAACAACAACACCCAACAACGCTAGACCCACGTCAGGAGGAGGAGGCGGTACGCAGGGATGAAGGGGAGTTGGGAAAGGAAGCGGCGTCATATCATCAGAATGAGAAGAAGCGTGTTCAAGCATTACTGCAGGACGAGCGACAGAAGAAGAAACCTAGCAGCAGTAGCAGCAGCAGCAGCAAGAGGAGAGGAGGAGGACATGGTAGTAATGATGAACGAAAGAAAGATGAAGAAGAAGAAGAAGAAGATGTTTGCTACATATGCTTTGATGGTGGTGATCTTGTAATGTGCGACAAAAAGTATGGCTGCTGCATGCACCTACCTCAGATCCTCTTGTCAAATTCTGCTTGCCATGGACAATCAAGAGAAGCTTCTTGTGGGGATCTCAGATGGTTGATTTCTGGAGATGGAAGAGGAGGTGGAGAAGGAGGAGAATTAGGGTGCATTTGTATTCTTCTTCTCTTGAAAAAACCAAGCAGTTGGGTATATGCAGAAGAAAATTGGCCTGCTAATCATCACATTATCGTTGCTGCAGATCTTGTCCAAAGGCGTATCACTTGAACTGCATTGGTCGCGATGCTGCTTTTTTCAAGAAGAAAGGCGCATGGATTTGTGGTGAATTCCCTCCCCTTGGCACCTTTTGCAGTTTTTCTTGTGCTTGATGTGGGTTTTTGTGCATCAATTTTTCCATACTCCTGCGTCATAGTGCTTGATGTGGGTCTATACTGCAATTTTTCCATGATCCCGCATAGTGCTTGATGTGGGTTTTACGCAACAATTTTTCCATGATCCTGCATAGTAATGCTTGGTTTGGGTTTTTATGCAGCAATCTTTCCATGATCCTGCATAGTGCTGGATGTGGGTTTTTGCAGCAATTTTTCCATGATCCTGCATACTGCTTGATGTGGTTTACAGCACAGCAGTTTTTCCATGCTCCTGTAACACAGTGGGGGTTTTATATGCAGCTGTTGTTGTTGCATTACCATACATGTGTTATTTTTTTATGTATGTATGAACAGGATGGCATTTCTGCTCTGCTTGCACTAAGCCAGGGAGTTTTCAGTGTTACATGTGCCCAATTGCGTATTGTGGAGGCTGTGTCAAGGACGCAGGTTTTGTCAGGGTGCGCAAACGCAAAGGGTTATGTGAGGAGTGTTTGCCGATTGTGATCATGATTGAGCGCAACCAGAATGTGAACTCTGAAGGGGTACAACTACTTTGGGTTTATTTACTTGGAACTGTTTGTTTTGGGGGAGAGGGGGGGTGTGGGTCTTCACCACTGGGTGGTGGTGGTGTTCTTTTGAATTGCAAGTAGTAGTAGATGAACTCTCAAGTTCTATCTGTCACCAGGTTTTTCTGCTCAAAGACCACGGTAAATTGAGAACCATGTCCTCCCCCTCAAGGAATTTGTTTGTGGGCGTTGGCTTTTTCTTTCTGATGGAACTCTCGGCTGTGGGTGTCTGGATTTTTTGTCTGCAGGTGGAAGTGAACTTTGAGGATAAAGAGACATATGAATACATGTTCAAGGAATATTGGTTGGGTCTCAAGAACAGACTATCATTGACCATGCCTGAGCTAGATGAGAATGGGAAGCCCGTGAAAGGAAACCATGGAGATGCAGCAGAAGAAGATGGACGTTCCGACACAGAAAATCAGGATCCTTCTGATGTTGACAAGCTAAATTTTGTTTCAGAAAGAGCTGTAGATGATGAGTACGATAAAGATGGAGTCAATGATTTGGACAGGGGAAAAGGGAGCAGGAAGAAAATCAAAGTTTCACCTGAAAATCTTGTAATGGAAAACAAGGCAGTTGCTTTTACTGAAGGAGGGGAAGAGAAAGAAGAGGAAGAGAATGCATATGAACAGGAAGAGGATGTGAATGATGATGATGATTATTATGATGATGATATGGCTGTCGAAGTTCCTCCATCTCGGAAGATAGAAGGTTGGGCATCAAAAGAGGTGATGGATTTCATCATACACATGAATGGAGATCCAATCAAGCCCCTCACAAAGCTTGCAGTCCACCATTTGCTTTGGTCATACATCAAGCAGCATCAGCTACAGGATCCAACAAAGAAGAACCAGGTCACATGTGATGAAAGACTCCAAGTCATCTTTGGGAAGAAGAAGTCAATGGGGTTGTCTGAAATGTACAAGCAGCTCAAAGAACACTTTCCTCAGAAGAACCCTCCTGTCAGTGCTGCAACAAAGAGTTTCAAGGAGGCCGACAGGACTGTCAAAGACAACACACATGAAGGAGACAGTGGTGCTGCGAACAAACTTGATCATGATCCAGCCAAAGATAAACGGAGAGGCCAAAGAAGAAGCAAAGAGAAATTTGAGAGGCCCAACAGAAATGATTTTGCCGCCATCACTCCTAAAAACATAAACCTGATATATTTGCGTAGAGCATTATTGGAACACTTACTAGATGACGCTGAGTTTGAGCGCAAGGTTGTTGATACTTTTGTGAGGATACGTGTTCCAGGTAATGCCAGCACATCGGAGACGTGTTACAGACTCGTTCTTGTCACAGGTAATAGCCACACTACTACGAATGCAAGGGTCTTGAGGATTGATTTTACCATGTGTCATACTCTTAGAAGGACCGCACTTGTTGTCACTTTTTGTTCAAACCCACTCCTCAACTTTTGGTTTAGATTTCATTTCCTGGTTTTTTTTTTTTCCATTTGTTCTTTTACTTTCTTGGGTGTTTTCTCTCCGGATTTTTTTAGGGTTTGGGGTTCCTCATTCTCTTGTTTGCTAATGTGTTGTCGAATCTGAAATTTCTCTAACTGTAAAGAAACACCTGATTTTTTCTAGTGTATTTTGTGGACGCTCACCCAGTGGAAGATGTCATGGGAATCCAGAAAGGTCCCTGCCAGACTGTCAACTGGGCCTTCTGGATTTTAGAAGTTTCTGTTTTAAAGAAAAGATGGAAAAGAAATTGGGCATTTCATTACACCTGTGAAGGATCTAGCTTTAGACCCTTGTGGATTTTCAGTCCCTCCACTCAGCCTATCAGCCTCATGATGAGAGCCTTAAATCAGGAAGGGTCTAAAGCTAGACCCTTCTCCTGTGCATACGATTGGGTCATTTCTCAATTCTATTTGGGTTGACATAAAGCGGAAGTAGGGAGAAGTTCTTCTCAGTACTTGTAACCTTATTTTCGAGGGATGTTCCTGTCCTGGTCATTTGGGTTTATGTTGTTGGTTCTTGAATGTCAGTGAGTTTCTTTTGTTGTGGGATCCATTTACTCAGGAGGGGTGCATGATGACACAAATGCATTGTTTCACAAATGCAGGGACACGACAGCAATCAGAAGTTTATAGGGCAGGGAAGAAGTTAACAAAATTTGTTTTGGAGATATTGAATCTTCAGAGGAAAGAAGATTTGACAATTGACCTCGTGTCCAATCAAGATTTCAGTGAGGTGATCTATATTCGTTGCCTCCACATCTTCATTCCTCAAACCCTAAACCCTAAAGACCTTGCAGCTAGCTGGAAGTGCATTATATGAATGTATTTGGTCATATGGGAGACAACCCAATGATGTACCTACTGGATTTCTGGAAATGGAGAAATCAATAAAGAAAAAGTGGTTTTTGCTGGGTTCTGTAAAAATTACTACACTAATTGACAAAACTGTTTGCAGAATTGTTGGTTGGCTGAATCATGGGAAGCATGCTGTCATCAGATAGTAGTAGATTGAAGCGTTCATAGAAAGTGGTTTTTATGATCTTGTTGTGAAAGATCAAATGGACAGAAAAAATCTGTTTACATTTTGTTTGATATCCCAAATGGAAACAGGAGGAGTGTCAGCAATTGCAACAAACCATCAAGCGTGGGTTCATTAAGAGACTGACAGTGGTATGTTCTTTAAACTCAGATTTTCAGGCTTTCTATCTCTTAACTTTTTCCCATTCTGCAGATGTTTTTTTAGTTCTGCAGTAATTATCCATTTCTGTTTGTGAGCACTACTGCTTTGATGTGCTCAGCTTGTCATATATTTATGTTCAGTTTTAAGACCTTTTTTTGTACAGGGCCAACTGGAGGCGAAAGCAATAGATTTACAGGAGGCAAAAGTTATTGATGTAAGCCACAAACCCTTTTCAGAGATCTGCTACTGAGTATGGATTTTGTTTTTGTGGTTTTGGGCTTGCTTTTTTATTGTACTTGATCAGGCAAATATCAAGCATTGGCAGTTTAGGCATCTCACCAGAGATACTATGTTGGTTATTTTTTCTCTCCAGTGGCTTGAGACTGAACGACAGCGTCTGGTCAACCTTAGGGATCGTGCCAGCGAGAAGGGTTGGGAGAAAGAATATCCAACCACCCAATGCTCCTTTCTTACAGTATTTTTCTGTTTGCTCACTGCTGTAGTAGTCAGTGTACTTGTTATGCACATTGTTAGTTTCGTTGATGGCAATAAAGTCATTACCTTTTGGATACTATGGTGATTGTAGGCCCATGAGCATCTCACTGAACTGAGCCAAGTTGTTTTGAAATATGTTATGTTTGCAAGGTGTGTCTGACTGTATCCAGAGTGGGTAGTATTGGGGGCCTTGGCTTGTTTAGGGTTTTGGGATCTGTGGCTTTGACATTGGTATCCTTGACCTAATTTTGGCTCATTCACATTGCGGGAGTTGTTGGAGAGACTGGAGGAGCTGAACAACCCTGAATTCAGGGCAGCAAAGCTGCAGGCAAGACCTGAAGTCAGTGCAGACCCGCATATGGGACCGGGTTATGAGTCTGATGTCAGTGATGACAAACCCATGACAGGTCTGTTGCTCATGCTCTTTCAGAGAGGTTCAAGTGAGTTTCTGGAATTTCTGCCACCCCCTAGTTTACGCCCTGCTTCTAATTCCCACACCCAATATTGTTTTATGATGCTTGCAATTCGAGGCTATAGCTGTTCTAGGAGGGTTGGAGTGATGTATTGCGAATGCTGCAGATGGTCTTCCAAGCTATCGTTCCAAGTTCCCACCAGGTAATTCTTGGGAGAAACAGTCAGTAGCACCATACAATCATCGCTGGGAAAGCAGTAATATTGAAGACTCAAGTTCTGGCGGCAGAAAAGGAGGTTGGGGCAGCTATAGATACAAGCGCTTTTCTTCTTCTATTAGGGAAAATAATAATGTGGGCAGTAGTAGAGATTGGAGTCAAAAGGGGTACAATGAAACTGGCCGATCCAGTGAGAAGAGCTTTGGGCGTGACATAAACTTCTCTCAGGAGAAGCCGTACTGGAATGGGGAAAGGGGGGAAGGACGAAGTTGGACAAAAGACCAAAGAGACTATCTTCAAGAGCCACAAAGTGATGCAGATGATTGGAGAGCTGCTGGTAGAAGTCGCAGTGACCATTGGAGTGGGGACAGAACTGGCTCTAGGTTTGCTAAAGATGAGTTCCAGACACCTCCTGTGTTTGATCAGACCAAGTCATACCAGGGAGGTGGTTTACGTGTTGGCCCAGCCTCAACTCTTCCCCCCCTCTCAAACATTGCAGTCACTTTCCCAGAAGCCCGTGTGTTGAATCCTGCTGCTTCAGCTGATATCATTGAGAATGAGAAGGTGTGGCATTACAAGGACCCTACTGGGACTGTTCAGGGACCCTTTTCGATGGAGCAGTTACGGAAGTGGAACACAACTGGACTGTTTCCAATTGACTTGCGGATTGCAAGGACTGGCCAGACCATGGAAGATTCTATTCTGTTGACAAATGCATTGGCAGGAAGGTTTACAGAAGAGAGGGATTCCTGGAGAGACAATATGGTAAGTGTATTTCAAAGTAGGAATCGTGAGCTTGGAGGTGGTGCTTCTTCAATAAGCAGGCCTGGTGAAGGAAGAGGTAGCACCTGGGGTGGTGCTCGTGGGATGGGTGATGACAGACGGTGGGATGCAAAGCAAAGTGAGTTTGACCTACCAAGTCGTGCTACTACATACTGGGCATCTCGTGATCCTGATGTTGTTGATGATCGCAGCAATGGGTGGCTGCCCCGAGGTCGAAGCAGCAACTATCCAAGCCCTCCTTCTGCCAGTGGCAGAGGTGATGACCGTGGTCCTCCTTCAAGGTCCCATGGAGATAGTGATAATAGCTGGGTGCAGCCATATCTGGCAGGAGAGAGCAGAGACCGGGGTGCACAAGACAGTGGCAATGGTGCAGGGAGGTCCAGTTGGGGCCGTTACTCGGGTCGTGACTCCAGTTATTCAGGGTCCTGGAATGATGATTCAGGTAGTCGAGACAGGTCTTATCCATCTGAAAGATTATCTAGAGGTTCCAAGAATGATATTCTTTGTAGGTATCATGCACATGGATACTGCAAAAGAGGTGTGAGTTGTGTGTTTAGGCATGCATAGAGACACAGAGAGAGAGAGAGAGAGAGAGAAACAGCAATGACAGTTGGGTGTCTTCCCCTTGGCATTCATTGGTCATGGTATGATGGGAGATTTGTATTGGAATCTTCAGTCCTGCCAATGAGCTCAACGCCTTTTGGGTGAGAGACATAATTGTTGTAAGAGACATGATTGTTGTACTAACGTATGACAGTCGTCTCGTTGCAAAGACAATTGAACTTGTTTCCTTCAGTACCAAGTCAAATGATTTGCACCTTCCTGAAGAGCACTGGTGCTGTAAACCAAATGGTGTCTGGAGTTTGGGTTCGACTTTGAGTACCACACCACTGCAAACAAGTTCCAGGTGTGTGCCACAGTGAGCCCCATCCTATTTCTTTCCATCTCTTTGGGTTGCTTTATCAATGGTGCAATTCTATGAAGGTAACATAATTGTAAACTATTAATAACAAACATTTTGAGTTTCATGCCAAAAACCCCGATAATGTATGTCACACCTAAATCAATAACAACAAATCATAAACGAGAAATGAAAATGGCAAGTGGGTCTACAAGGGATAGAAATCAAAATTACTATTCAATGTATGATGAAGGATGTTATTGTCTTTTACAACAATCAAAACGTGTTCCTTAAGAAAAGTGCCCATATGTGACAAAGTGGGGACGCTTCAAACCTTTGGTGTCCCCAGCTTTGCTAGTGAAAACATGTGAAGAACTCTTAAGTTGTTTTTGCAAACTAAAACATTTGTGTAAACAACAAATGTTTTGGGTGTCCATTGTGACAACTCCTTTTGTTTGTATGTGTCACTTTTGAAGATATTATACTAGGTTTGTGTAGAGATTTTAAAAGGAACTCTTAGGTGTTGATAAGGGAAAAAAAGTGTGGGAATTTTTTTAAGTTCTAATTATGTTTCAAGTGGGATGCCTTAATCATCCTTGGACATGAATGTTTTTTGTTTCATTATATCAAAAAAAAACGTAACCAAATACAAATGCTAAAAGTCATTGTGATTTTAAACAATTAGCAACACCATAGAACCTATGAATTGAAATTGAACTATTAAATGAAACAATTAAATTACACAAAATTATGAACTTAACTTTGGGTTAAGATTAATGTTTTAAAATAATAGAAAATGTCTTTTTGAAATTGGGTTAAATGTAGATTCAAGGCATGTCAAAAGCTTGAAAAGGCACAACCCTCACTTATTCAAATTGAAAATGTTTAGGAGTACTAGAAAAAGAAACACTCCTAAAACTTTTAATATGAATTCTCATTTTTTAAGGAGTTTCAAATGTTTAGAATGAGATTTAAGGTGTCAAATGTCTTTTGAATTAAATGATATCTCGTTCATTGGAAAGATCACAACCATAGCTATATGTAACAATGTTTTTTTCAATGTTGGGTAGTTCATATTCTTAAAAAATGAACATTTGGGTCTAGTTATTTGAAAAAAAATAGAGAATTGGAATGTTAAATTAAATTTTAACTATTCGATTAGGGTATCAATTTTTTTTATAAAAATTAAGGTGATATTTAGGTAATTAATTATCAACTTCTTAATAATAATCAAACGTATCTAAAATAGGTTTTCTAAATCAACATTTTAAAATATGATATTTGTATTTATGAATTTTTACTAATAAAAGTAACAACAAACTTGACCAAAAAAATTCATTAATTTATTGAAAGAAAAATATAATATCATTGTTCAAATATATAACTACATATACGTACTTGATCATATCTACATAAATTTGTCACATTCAAATTCATTTCATCTTTTACATCAATTTTTGTATAATTAATTCCTTTATGTTAAAAGGAGGCCTATAACCAATCTCAAATCATCAAACCACTTATATTCACAAATATCCAAAAAAAATAAATAAATAAAATTACATGTGTCAAAAAATATTATTTGGAAGGTATTATGTGAAAATTTTCCCATCTTATTGTTATATAGATTTATAATATCCACATATTTAAACCACCCTAAACATAATTTAAATTTTAGATTTGCATTGAATTTTGGCACTTAATAATTTGATTAATTTTTTTTAAAAAATTGATATTGAATTTCAAATGATGAATACCACCCACAAAATCATTACAAATAATAACATTTGATTTGTTTCCATGGGAAATATATACATTTTAAAAAATTTATGGATTCCAAAATTAAAACAAATAATGTTTACATTATAATGTAAATAAATGAATGGTTGTTATAACTAGGCTTTGCTTTATTTTTTTTATAATGAACACTAATAGAAATCAGCTAATATATAATCACTACGTTTGTGACTAATTGCCATTTGTAACTACATTGGGAATATTTGTAATTATAAGATCAAAATTAAAGTATTGACATTATCTTTATGACTTTGATGTGATTATGTTACGACCATTAATATTTTCATGTTATGTGAGGAATGATTTTTTAAGTTATTTTCATCTATGAATAAATTGATATATTTCATTAGTTGCAATAGTCATTAAATTAATCGCATCTTTAAAATATTACTATACATGATTTTGGGTTATATATTTATGTATGTTCAAATGTATTTTGGTTTATTTATTATATATTGTGAATTATTTAAATATACATAAACGTATATATACCATAATGGAAAAAAATGATCAATATACATATATAAATATATATGAATTGTGCATTTAATAAATACTAGTGGTACCCATGACCTTCGGACACCCGTGGTTACGCCACTCCAGCCACCCCGAACGCGCAGTGGTCTCGACCGACGTTGTGTGAGTATCAGAACCAACTGTGTGTACCTTCAGGTTATCAATCTGGGTATTTACTCCCTTACCCGACGTGAGAAAACCCAAAACCCTGGTTCTGACATTTTGAACCTTGGTTTTCGAAAGTTTTTGAAATTTCCGAAAACATGCTCCTCTATATAACCA
>Ga0116227_10003214_pt1 | contig 36595 bp, 18 predicted proteins | sample S1TSphgellanicum_FD_89693 | JGI IMG/M metagenome (GOLD analysis project Ga0116227, IMG submission 89693) | Host-associated microbial communities from peat moss isolated from Minnesota, USA - S1T2_Fb - Sphagnum magellanicum MG | ecosystem: Host-associated > Plants > Peat moss > Unclassified...
AAATTAAAAAAAAAAACTTTTTCTTTTTTTTTTTTTCTTTTTTTTTTTTTTTTTTTTTAAAAACATTTTGGGGGGGGGGGGGGGGGGGGTAGGGGAGGGCCTAATAAATTCCCCCCATTTCCCAACGGCAATAAGGACTGTCAGAAATAATATTGTTTTTTTTTTTTTTAGTTGAGTGAAGATAAATAATGTACCTCGCAAGTACTCCAACGGTGCACCATAATACCTATTTTCTTGCACGTTTTTTTGTTTAATTTCGAGGGGTCCCTCTTTTGTTTTGTTTTCGGGGGGGGGGGGGGGGGGGGGGGGGGGGTTTTTTTTTTGGTTTTTTTTTTTTTTGAAAAATCCTTTGTTTCTGGGGAAATTACTGCTTCCCCCCTTCCGTTTTTTTTTTCCGGCCCCCCAGTCCCCGAAAAGCGAAATTAGAATTAACAGTACTATAATCAATTGCTTTTAAAAGATTTTCAATATCCATAATTCGACCAAATTTTAAGGAAAAAAATCGCCATATATCTCTACATCGTTCAAGTAAGGTAGGTAGTCAAAAATTATAGAAGGATGTTTTGCAATTGTCTATTTTCATATTTAGCTTGTAGCCAATTCTGGCTAAATATTCATACAGATTTTTGCCACTTCAGCATTTCTTAATAATTCAGCAAACACCATTTCCTTCTTTGCTATCTAGCTCATATTGTTGGACCCTCCTCCTTCTAAAATCATGTCCAAAATTCCATCTAAGCTTACATACAAAGACCTAAACCCTAAACCCTAAAACCTAAATCCTAAACCCTAAATCCTAAACCTTAAACCCAGCAAGGGATTGGTCAAATATGTAAACTTAAACAAATTTTTTTGAAAATGAGCCTCAACCAAATACCAATTGAAGACTCGAGAAAATTTCAAATTTTCATAATTCCTCCACCCTTGGTCCAAAGCATTACAAAACCACCTCAATGCACCAATCCTCATTGAGGACTTTTTGAAAGGTATGAAGAATGTGGTTGTGTGGGGCATTGTGGTTTGGGAGGTCTAAACATGACAAAATCAAAACAAATTGCCTTCCTTAATAAACGGATTGGCAAATGTGAACACACAATGGAACTTGCTAAAAACTTAGCTCGTCATCTAGTTTTTTTCAAAATTGTTCATGTTGCTTGTGATTTAGTGGGCAAATGCAAACAAGGCAAAGCATGAGAATCAAGTTGATGTAGTGTATGATGAATTGGACCTAGATTTAGGATGTGAAAAAATTGACACAACCACAATTAACAACTCTTGCATCAAATGTGGAAGGATATTCTTACAATTGAGTAAATCTTTCTTAGCATGGCCATTTTGTGATGCAAGGCAAGATACAACTAAGCAAGGACTATTAATGCATGGTAGACTTTGAATGTGTCAAAATTTGTCACAAGTTGGGGTTTCAATTTCGCACTTATGCTTGTATTTTCAATCTTATGATTGTTGTTTTACAAATGTTTTCTTGATGTTGTTTTGAAGTTGTCCTTGTTTTTTCCACGATATCTTACAAGCCAAGGAGTTCACACAATTAAACGTGTTGTATTCAAAGGCTTTTCCAAAATTCTTACAAATTGAAATCTAAGCATATCTCATCCATCCCATTTGATCCATCAAGTTTGAAAAACCTTGTTGAAGATGAACTTCCAAAGTTAATCATATTTGCAATTTACCAAATGTACATGTTTAGTTGAATATTGTTTTGCACAATTTAAAAATAGTTTCAACCCTTAACAACTAAACTACAATCCACGTGAAAGGAAGTTTACATATAACATCATGGCCTTCAATTCTAACAATGTAAACTTTATTTTAAATCTCAACATTAATCGTCCCTTTGCACCCCATTGCATCATGATCTAAATATTAAGTGGATTTTGTTTCCACTTCCACTTGTGTGAAATATGCTATTATTTAGGATTGAAAACCCTTTTTTTTATAAAAAATTGCACATGTTGTGTTTAGCAAGCTTCAATCTATCAAACAAGCTCCAACTTCGCAATCAAATTTTTTGTGTCCAAATTTGTACCTCTCCTCTAGACACCAATTGCATAGAGATACTTCAAATCCATCCATGCTTTTGTCATTGTGAAATGATGAGTCGAAGCTTTTTTCTTCTTCTTTTTTGAGCTTTATTTTAATGATGCCATTATTACACACTCCAACAACAAACATGACATGTCAAGATATATGAACAACACATAAGTACTTAAATATATGTTTCCAATTGGCATCCAATCTTCAACAATTTGTTGCTTGCAATGTGATGATCTTCTCCGAAGCTCGATGCTCTTTTGAAGGACAACAATGAAGCTCAAATCTCAAATATGTGAGGAGAAAAAAGCATGTTGTAATCGACACTTCACGATACAACAACAACAACAACAACGGAACATTTCTAACTCTCATAATATTATTCCCAATCAATCAAGAGCCCACCCAATCTGAACGGCAGCGGGTGATAATCTTCCAACGATCATTTCCAATAATTATGCTCAATTCCGAATAATACCAAAAAATAAAGCCTTGATAATTCACACATCTGGATAAATAAAAGCTGATTTTATTTAATGCATTTTGTCTTTTAGTACTTGTGAGCTGTACCCCATTATTTTTAATCAATTTTTAACTAACTCTTTATATTTATATATATATATATATATAATTATATTATATTATATTATATTATATATATGCTAGATTTTGGGTATAAAAAACAAAATACATCACTTTTGATTCTGGGAAGTGTAGTAGTAGTGTACCCAGTGGTTTTTTTTTTTTTAAATTAAAATATTTATAAATTATGGTGTAGGCAAGGTGATGATTATCGAGAAAATAATTTAGCCAAATTTGTTACATACTAGAACTGAAAGTAGGTTTTTAAAATTTATTAAAAAAAACAGAATTATTCTATATTCTTGACTACCTACTAGAACTCATGATAAAAATGTGGTGATTTGGATTTTTTTTAATAAAAGACTTAACTTCAAAATCCAGCAAACTTGGGGGCCCATTTTTCCCATGAAAAAATCCTTTTAAAGTTTTGTATAGATTGAAATCATATGTGTACCCCATTTTTTCATCAAAATTTAACAAAACTTCCCCAAAAAACATTTTACAAAAAAGATTTTGAGTTTTTTTTAAATAATAATTTTTAAAATGTTTGATATTCGATGCCTCGGATAAATAATAGCCAATTTCATTAAAATGTTGTCTTGCTAGGTACCTTGTAGTAGTAGTAGATGTACCCTTTATTTTTTCCTTAATTATTATATAAAACTAGCCTTTATGGAAAATAATAATTATGTTTGATTGATTTCAAATAAACAAAAAATCATATGTGCCACTCATTTATTTATTTGGTGCCTCTAAATAAATAAATAATAGATGATTTCAATATAATGCTATCGGTCGGAACTTGGAACCCCCCCTAGGGCCTTTGCACCATGCAATGCTTCTTAAATAAAAGCTCAAAGAATCTACCTTCTTTTTTGTGTGTTTTACGTAAAATCGGGTAAAGCCAATGAGTGAGGGCATCCCCTAAACTAAGGGGCCTAGGACGAGGTGCAAATAAAACCTTTATGCTCGAATAAAACCCTCTACCATGCGCTTTACAAGAATCCATAAATTCTAAAGCTAAAATGGCTAAATGTTTATATTTGGTTTTTTTTTTTGTGTGTAGCCTTAAATATAGAAGGTTGATTAAAGATTTGTAGTTCTAATATGGTTTATAGCCAAAATTGACTAAATTGTCCTATGGATAGTTGTTTTTTTTTTTAAAAAAACCATCTTCCTATGGATGATTGTTACTTAGGCTATATTAAAATTTCCAAAAAAAAAGCCATTGATTCTTATATATAACTATGGTTCTCTAATATTTCACCATACAAAAATATAATCTTCAAAAAATCCTCTAAAAGAAACCAAAATCCTTCAAGATATTATAACTCTCGAACTAATCTCAAGTTTCAACACAAGTCAAAATATCATCTTTCAAAAATCCTCATATAAAAATACACCTATTTATTATTACCTAGCCGAGGCCAAAATCCCTTAAACCCTAAACCCTAAACCCTAAACCCTAAATCTAAACACAATAATATCCTTGCCCTTGGTAGGCAAGGCCAATAAATCCATGGGCTTTTTTTTGTTTCGAGAATGGGCTTTTTTTTGGCTTTTGCAATGGACTTTACATTTTTTTTCTTGTAAAGTTCTCGCACTTCAAACTTCACACTTCTTTTCGACTAAAAGACCGTCTTTCTCGATTAAACCCTAAACATGTGCCTAAATTGACCCACTTGAGACCTCCTTCACATTTGAACTATTGTGGAATGAAGTTGTGGAAAGCCCTCGGTCAAGGGCATATTACCGGAATCAAGCTCGTGCTTGGATCCACTTCACATGGGCTCTTATTATGATAAAATGCTCGCAACCTTGGGCTTTACCCTACACATAGCAACCGACATTTTTTTTTGGCAAATTTGCATACTAGAACAACAAAAAAAAGTTGGGAAAAAAAAATTCAAAAAAACATTGCTAAAATTTTGGGAAAATTCGCCAACCTATTGAAACCACAAATTTTTTTTAAAATTAATTAAAATCAAAAAATAAAAATAAAAATAAAAATAAATAAAAATCTTGGGAGCAACCACTATTACTTACACCTTTCCTTTGTTTGCTACTATTTACACACATACACCCACACATATCCCTAATTGGGCCAATCATTTAATTTATTTTTGTCCATTTTTTTGATATTGCTGAAATGGTGATCACCTATAAGAATATTTAACCAAGTTTGGTAATATTCAAATAATAATGCAAATAGAAAAATCTTAACCATACTTTGATCTTGTAGGCAGTTTGAATTTTTCTTTAAAAAGAAATTTACTTGAAAAAAAGGGAGTTTGTAGCCAAATATATATGTTTTTGTTATAAATATTTTTCACAAAATGGTGAAAAGTCGCCACAAATTTATTGTTTTGGAGCTGGGTGAACCATCATCTTGTAGTGCTCCTTGTTATACCGAAGCAACTATTATTTTCCTCTTTAAATAAATGTAGCCAAAATTAAAGGACATAATATCAACAAGAAATCGGAGGCCATGATGTGAAAACTAAGGTTAAATGGCTCAAAAATATATGTATTCATTTTTTATTAGGTTGGCATTTTTTTTCTTTTTCATCTAGGGTTAGAGCTATTGGTTTGAATCCTTTTTTGTCTAGCTTTTATTTTCTATTGAGATTTTTGGACTTTGTGAGTGTGTGGAAACCCTAAGCTTGTGATGGTGTGCAATTATCTTGTCACGGAAGCTTGTTGAAGAAGTTGAGTGAAAAAAGGCTTATTTGGAGTGGTGTTGGTGAAGATTTCTTGAACTAGGCAAGATGCAAAAGAGGATTTGTGTGTGAGTGCAATTGATAGCCAATAATTTGTTTTGTAGAAAGGTCAAACATCTTTAGTGCTCGAAGTTGGTCACATGTAACCAATTTGTTTGGTGAACTAAATGTTCTAGCAAATTTTCATGTAGGATTAAAGATCTTGCAATTTTCTTGTGATTATTATGCTAATGCAATGTTTTGTTGAGACAATAAAATTAAAAAATTGTTTTGAGTTTTATGCCTTCAATCTTTGGCTATTCTTGAACTTGAATCTTTTTGTATTATTATGTTGTGCATTTATTAGAGTTTTGGGATACTTTTACACCGATGAGCAAGTGTTTGTGGGAAACTTTTAGTTAGTGTTAAAATGTTAGAAAATTATGCTAAATTGAGTTTTATGGCTTCAATCTTTGGCTATTCTTCGACTTGAAACTTTTGGTGTTTTTATATTAGAGTTTTGGGATACTTGTGCACCAATGTGCAAGGTGTTTGTAAAAAAAAAATTAGTTGGTGTTAATATGTTAGAATTGATAGGATAGGTTTGTTATGTTTGCTCATTTTTGTGAAGTGAAAATGGATTTTCATAAAAGATTTTATTTTCACATTAGTAGAAAATTTTAGCCCCCTCCAAATTTTTACTTGGTCATAGAGCCTCCTCGCCTATTATCCAAAAGGCAAATGGGATTATTTGACCTAGCACCCACCACTATCCATTGGGATCCCCATACAAATGCTCAACTTACTAAGTTGTATGGGTACCCACTTAACACCCAAAGTGGGTACCCGTACCACAAGTGGTAGTTACTATTAGTGTTGGGCGGTTCTTAGACCTAGGTTGAAAACTACCCAAGCTTTCTCAAGCCAATTCTCATGGTGAGAACCCAACACCTTTGAGAACCACCCAAGGTAGCAACCACCAAGTACTATACTTGAGACGGTTAAATTCATAACCTTTGGGTATTGAACCCGTGTTCTAAACAATAGGGCAAAACACGGCCTCACAAGTGAAAAGTTGTGGAATTATTATTTGAACTTTACATCAAAGAGTTTTCTACCCCCATCACATATATGGTTAGTTGTTAGTACGTAGCTAATCACTATGGTTAGCTATGGACAAGAATACGAGAAGGTATTCTTAAGGTAATGATGCATGGTGAAGGAATAAAGGCTTCAAAAAAAATAGACTAAGCAAGGGTAAAGACATAAAGTCATTGTAAAATTATTAATCCAAGTAAGGGTTTAATAGAATTTATTAATAGAATTAGAATCAAATTAACCAATACTTTAGCATATGTTCAAAGGATTTTTATAATGACAAATGGGAGTAAAACCTCAAGGGGTTACAATATCATATGGTAAAAACTTTGTTCAATGAAAATAATGTGATTTTCAAACTTTCCTTACACACCTCTACAACAAAGTTAATAAACTATAAAGTGATGATTTTGTGCAATTTTGAGAATTTCTAAGTAAAAATAAAGACAAGGCTAAGCTTGAAATAGTTGTGAATCAAGCAAGGTAATTGAAAGGGTAACCAAAGAAAAATACTATTCAAATATAATATGTATTTGCTAGTGTTGGGAGAGCATAACTTTTAGACATACCCAAGTAACATCACATTTTTAAAAAAGGGGGGTTAAGTTGAAGGGCTAGGGCTTGTTATATTTCTTAGTAAAACATAAGGCCCTTAGAGTATGGACATAGATTTTTTTTTAAAAAATTTCCATAAGGGCATATGCATAATTGGGTGTGAAAAAGATGAATGTTTATTGGACATGAATAGGGAATGTGTGTTGATGAATACATTCATTCATAATTGATATCATTATCCAAGAAAAAACACATGGATGATCAAAGACAAAATATGATATGATATGATATGATACACATCAAGACTTTGGGCTTGCCCTAATGACTCTCACTTGGAGACATAAAAGAAAGGAAGAAAATCTCCACATGACACTCACAACTTGTCCCAATTCATGAAAGAATGGCTCATTGTGCACCAACAACTATAATAATGCATCTCACATTGATGCAAGATGCCCACCACCATATTGCTTCGTTGCTTTGTTTACTACTTACCTACTAAGCAGGTTGTTAGTGGGTAGGTAGTAAAAATATATATTATAATAATAATAATAATAATTTAAATTAACCCTTACCTATGTATAAAAGCATCTACTTACCTAGTTGTCACCTATTTTCTTACCTATCTACCTATGTATGACCCTACTTCTTGTACAATGGGTTTTCAAGGTGTGAAACCGAATTTTAACCCCAGTTGAAGTTCATCCATAACGGAGTCATCATAGACACATCCAGTGGATGGTGTGCTGGTGGCTGCTGGTTTACTCTATGAATTTGAATGCACCAAATAAAACAACAATCTAGTTCAACATTCCAACTAGTGGCAATGTTGAGCACATGTCGGTCGAAGAATTAATTAATTACTTCGAAGATTCCATTTCAAAAATAAAAATTTCCCAAATTTTTCAAAAAGATTTTTCATTTTTTCACAATTTAAAATTTTTTTAATAAAATTTTTAGCATTTCTAAAATTAATTTTATTTGTGCCGAAGCCACCAAGGTGCTATGGTATTTGTAGTGAAAATGTTGCACTCAAGTGATGAATTGAGAATGATGTGGAACATTGGGACCCTTTTAAGGATTTTGTGAATGTCGGTTCACTACTCGAAATTGTGTTTCCTAACTTTAAGAACAATTGTTCCTTTCCTCCTATACATTTGAAATATTCTCAACACTTGAGCCAAATTTAAGTCATGTGTGCCTTCCTTACATTTGAGAATAATGTTGGAGACATGAAAACCCTCATCCCGTAACTAACTTCATGTAGTCTCTTACCATTTCTCTCCATATCAATCAAGAAGAAATATATATATATATATATATATATGGAGAAAAAAACATGTATTACTTGCAAATATAAGGCTACATGTACCAATGTTTTTTTTTTTTTGGTCATTCATATGTGTGTCTAATGTGACAAATAAACCAATTAGCCAAATTTAACTTATTAAAAAATTAGAAAAAGACATTTTTTTAGCATCGTTACATTTTTTGGCTAGATACTCAAATCGTGTATAAAACTTTGATGATTTTTCATAAATTAAAAAAATTGACAAATGTTTTTTTAATCAATGTTGCGCCAATGTGAAAATTTTCACAAATAATGTTTATAATGTACATGCATCTAGAAACAAGATTAAAGGAAAATAAATTCACACAATTGGATCTCTTCAATGATTTTTTCATCGCGATGGTGCAATGGTCAAACACCACCAAATCCTTGCCCAAATGTTGAAACATCTTGAACATTTCTTACATGAGCAATGGCATTTTTGTAAGGCGAAAGATTGCCACTTGGCCAAAACTAAATAAATAAATAAAATCTTACAAAGGACATTTTGAAAAATTATGGCGCAAAGTCACTATATTTGAAAGGGATAAAAAAAACTCAATTTGCCGTATTTAAATATGTAACCAAAACATAGCAAGAATCCTAAAATATTCTAATCCCTTTTCTTAACTTATAGTGAAATTTATGAAAATTTTAGTGTGGATGATCACTAACCCACCTATTTCACAAAATTGAAAAATAAATAAATCTTGATGAGTGTTTGAAACTTTTGTCGCAACCCTAGCTTTGGGCTCGCGACCAAGGCAAAGGGAATCGCAAGGGTGCGGGCCAAGAGGAAGCCCGGGAGTTAAAGCCAAGAGGAAGCCCGGGAATCAAGGCAAGAGGAAGCCCGGGAGTCACATCACATACTCCTGGGAGTGTTGTATGAGGGAATGAACCCTCACACTCCCAAGGCAACTCCCACTTTGGGAAGTGGAGTCCCGGTGGACTCCCGAAATTTCAGAGAGCGATTGCAAGGGTCAAACCTCAATGGATTATGACTTTCTTTATATCATTGGAAAGATCTTGAAACGTAGATGTCTAAAATGGGCTCGCATTGCTCATTCAGACATCTGTAACACAAGTTATGGCCAAAAGAAGGGTCGGGAGTCGAACTGCCAGTTTGACTCCCGACCACAAAGAGTCGGGAATCGACCTCTTCCCGATGTCCGATTCCGGAGTGCAACACGGCGTTGAAAAGCTCTCGACGAGAGCTACAACTTTGCTTTAGACCGCATCACGATCGAAGGTCTGCTCGCAAAGTTATGGGGTTCCAAAGTCTCGGGAGTCCCATTTGGCGCGATTTCGGGACTCTCATTCGAGAGTCCCGAGAAAAATAGACATTTGGATGTGGGCTCCGTGGAGAGTCACAGAGTATACTATAAGGGGGGAAGGTGGTGGCTTCCCCCAGGTCCGGGCCGTGGTGAGTCTTGTCTGTCCGTGTTGCCTGTGGCTCGTCCTAACACCAAGAGTGCTCCAACTTTGCACTAACCACTTTGTGTGGGTTGTGTGCAGGCCCGTGTGAGTGACTAAAGCTTGTCAACTCTTCTTAGTCCCATCCTAGAGCTCCAACATGCCCCTCTAGCCCTCAAAGTGTTGTGAGCTAGGGAACGTGTTCCGACTCCTCCTTTTCTGCTGCTTTCTACTTGGGCTCACATTTGAACCCCTTTGAGGAATTGGGAGTGCGTCACTTTTGTTACATTATCATCCCGCATTTGTCACTTTTTTTTTCTTCTTCCTCACATTCTAATGTTTTTTATTGTGCCATGGACCCCCATGTCACACACTTGCAAATCCAAGTCCACCTCATCCTATGTGATCCCTCTATTCCATTACTATCAAAATTTGTAAAACTTGAATGTCAGTGCCTTTTACATCACTCCCTCTTCAATGGTCCATGCCCCCAATATGATTTGATACCTTTTTAAAAAATAAACTCATGATTTCAATTTTTTTAAATTTAATTCAACTTCCAAAAAATAAATTAATAATATGTTTAAATGAATATTGCATTTCTACACATCAACATATTTAACATCTTTAAATAATCTTACATCATGATTATAATGAGGTTTTAATCATGTGCACCTCACACACATGTAGGGCTTCATTTTTTTATTGTAATAATCTCTCATGGTCCTAATTGTAATTTATTATTTAGACAATAGTCAAAATAACTTGTATTATTTTGAAATTGATTATTTAGACCATTAGTTTTAGTTTTTTAATTCAAAAATTAATACTTACAATGGTTTAAAATGAGTTTACCAAAAGAATGTATCCAAGTATCAACTTCCCCCTTGATCAAATATGTTTTTTAAAATTCAAAAACAACATTTTTATATTTCTAAATTATTAATATTTCATGATTTACAATAACGTCTTATGATATTGTTGTACGAATAGTGAAATGATTTAGATCATAGCCCACAATAATTATGAAGATTTTCCACACCTCAATTTCATATTTTCACAAATATTAATTTCAAAACTTAAAGGATTTTTTAATGAAAAAATTCATTTTAGAATAAAACATTTTTTGTTTCAATAAATTGACTTTTGGTGCATATAAATCATGTGAAACCCAAATTTTACATTGGGTAGGTCATTTTCTTTCTATATTTTCTTCCCTTTTGTCTTTCGTGTGATTGTTTTAGCCATCGGTTTTTATTGGATTTTTTATCTTTTAACTTTACCATGGCTTCATTTTATTAATATTTTTATGTGGTATTGATAATTACAACAAAATATATATTTTCAACCTCCTTTTGCTCCCCATGATTTATTATCATAATGCCTTTTGTGTCATGATAATTGTTAACCCAATTTCTCATTTTGTATATAGTAATCAATTATTACCAACTGGTAACCAATGAAATAATAGTATCTTGGGAATTGTTTTAATTATTATTGGATAACATGTAACTAATATGTTATGATAACTAGTGACATGTCCTTAAGTTAGCTAATGTGATTAAGTTAACCGGTAACCAGTCTGTTGACATAACTAGTTGTTGACAAAAACAAGTTTATATTTAACATATGGCTAGTAGTTATTATAGTTCAATTTTGAATTAGCTAATTGTTGTACTAGTTAGTAATTGTTTAATTTAAAACAACATTATGTTAAATATAAATAGGAGGGTTTGAAGATGATGAAAAACTTTTGAACTTTGAAGTTTTTATTTTTTAAAATATGATTTGGGGAATTCATCTCAAATTTTTTTTGGCTTTGTGAATAAGAATCCTCACCTTTGTGTTCTTGTTTTAATGGTTTCAAATTTGAAATAAACATAACTATTGATGTTCCTCGACAAATTAGAATTAGAAACACAAAAGGTATAATTTTGTACTTTAAGGGAATAGGAAACACCTTTCAACGTTTGATGACCACATAATGGAATGAAATTGAAACAAACATTTTAATCTTTGTTTTCAACAATAATTGTTTTATTTTTAAATTTTAATAGTTTTTAAAGATTATTTTGTGTCTGAACAATTTTTTATTTTTATAAAGTGTTAGTTTGAAGATTTTTTGAAACTTGTTTGTTTGTATTTCTAATTTCTAAAACAACTTGTTGATCAAAAGAAATTTGAATTAACAATTATTTCAAATCAATGTGAAATGTCAAGAATGGTCACAAGGGGCCTTAGAAGGCAATTATAATTAAAAACACCACAACAATTTTTTCATGAGGTGATTCAAAAGAATAACCACGTTCTCAAGTCGAGGGAATTCAACTGGTTGATACTCCCAACAATGAACCTCAATAACTAATTATGATATATTCACCTTTTCATCAGATACCAACAGAACAAGAAAAAAAAAAAAACCACAAGTACTTTCAACTTGTTGTTTTTTGACACCTCAATGATCGTCCCAACAATAGAGGTCAAATGCACAACCAAATGGACAAAACATTTCACTTATTCAACTTGTTAATGAAGTAACTTCTACAGAATAAAAATGGCAATTTGTAACGTTCGATTACTACATTCCCAAAGCATTATACCATTGTGATCAACACCAGTTGTTGGGTACTACACATTTCAACCAATTCTGGTTTTGAATCCAATCGTAACAAATTCAAATTTGGAATGCAATCAACTTTTATACTGGTTGGAATAGCTATGCAACTTAAAGCAAAAACCTTCACATTGATTTAACTCTCAACCGCATGTAGAATCGATGGAAGTTGTGTTATTATCCGACAAACACAACCACTTAACCAAAATGTTTAGCCAAATGTACATGTTATGGGAACCAATGAATGACCACCTATTCAGCGAAGTATATTGATTACAAATGCACAACCCACTATTGAGATTGCACCAGTGTGTGCATATTTGTCAATAAGTGGGTCATGAGTTCAAAAATTACCCCTTTATGGATGATATCCTAAAGTGATTTATGAGAGAATAATTCATAACTTCTCTACAACCTATTGTATCAAACACAGTAACGACACATGTTGGTGTATTTATGCAACAACTTTAACCACAACCGTGTTTAATTACTAACCCAACACCAATTAATCAACAGTTAAGTTGGCAACAACTTATTACACCATTGATAACAAGACAACCTAGAGTTGTACCCTATCCACCATATCCAACGTGGTATAAACATAATACCATCTTTTGTACCCATGGATCCTAACATGTATTCAACATATTATTATAGGATCAATGGACCTAATCCATTAATTTTTAGGAAAAAGGAAAGACATGCAACTGGTACTATTCAACCAAAACTAATACCACTTGTTGAGCAACCAGAACAAACTTAAAATCTTGTCAGAGTTCCAACTTCTGGACTAAGACAACGGATTAAAGTTCCAAAAAGAGTACATGTTCAATGAACAATGACAACATCTGTACATGCTAACATACATGTTGCCACTAGACTAATTGTCTATGGTATGCTATTTCAACAGATAAATTGGCTAATTCACATCCACAACTAGGTGGAGAATTGCTTGGAGGTTCACCTAATGAAGGATTGCCAAGAAAAGGATCACTTGATCGAAATTCGCTTGGAGAAATTGCCACCTAATCCACTTGTTAGACTTTGCAAATGGTTGGCATTTGGTCCAAGAATATTCATGCCACCATAGTACCCATTAGGTGCAACTAAACCAACTAGTAAACTACCACACCAAAATTTTCAATATCCAACATACATGAAGGATATTGATCTTAATGCTCACATCAAAGTTTTCAAGAAGGCAATTAGAGTCAACGAAGAGATCATGGAAGTTGATATCATCAACTTGTTTGGTTTCACTTTAAAAGATAGTATCTCAAAGTGGGGCAAAAACTTTGTACAAGATCATCCCAATTGCACATTTGAGGAGTTGGAATAAACATTTTGCAAACATTTCCAAACAATGAAAAATGATGAAAAAGTTTATATGCAATTGAAAAACCTATAACAACAAGTTGGCAAATGGGTAGAAGTTTATTATGAACATTTGCTGAAATTGGCAAATTATTTACAAGTCAAAACTATTGATGTTTTCCTTACCATGATTTTTAAAATGTACTTTAGACTAACAACAAGAGGTATGACAAGGGATACCCTTATTAAGCATAAGGAAGTTATAGTAATTTGTGAAAATTATGGACCAATCATAGCAAATTACAATATGTTATTAACCCAATTAGACTCCAAACCAATTATACAATCGATAATCAATTGCACTACCCCACTAAATTTGTTGAACTAGTAGTCAAAATAATTGCACAACCTATTAAACCAGCTAGAGTACCCTTTAGATATCCATGTATGATTTGTTCTAACTTTAAACTCCGTGCACTTGTTTGTCCTCGAAAGATGAAAATTCATAACATGTTTTGTACTAAACCAACCACTATTTCCATTATAGTTCCAACAACTTTTAGGCCTGATAATGTGCTAGTTAAAGTATTTACCATTGTCACCACACAAAACCAAGTACTAAAACAATAGGTGCTTAGAGAACATGAACCGATGAAGGCAAAAACAATAGTTGATTCATAAGGAGAAAAATAGATGTGTGATTTTTTTTATCCATATTGTTAATGAATTACATGGAAGTGATTTAGCATCACTATCACTTATTGATTTATACAAAACCACTTCATTGAAATTGAGCTAATTTACCAAAACCTATAAATCAACCCATTATTACTAAACAGCGTGTTCATTTGATTACACAAATAATATACCAAAAAAGACTTTGGAAGAATTTTTGAAAGACATCAACATTCAAGTTTTGGAAACCAATTATGTAATCAACTTGGGACAATTCTTGAAGATTGTGCCAAACATCAAGTAGTACATTTTCAAACAAGTTAAATATATTCAACCGGTGCAACCTAAACCTAGTCATCTTAAACATGTGTGTGCAACAGTGGCTATTGATCATCAAATGGCAATGATTCAAGTTCAAGTTTGTAAAAACTTCAATGATGATGGTCTAAATGATGGAGGTTTTGGAGTTAAAAACTTGAAAGTGCAATTACATCTATCAAAGCCTAATCCAACACCTTATAATATGTGGATGGTAGATCAAACCATAGCCAAACCACTTGCACTAGTAGAAAACCCCCTTTTTTCAACCAACCTGCTTTTGACTACATGTCATTTTCAATTACATTTTCAACTGCAATTTTTTAAATATTAAAAACAAATTGGGGGTACCAAATAAGTTGAACCTTCTATTCTTTTGGTGGATAGTTGAAAGTAAATTTCAACTAAAAGGTCTCCAATTGAATTATAGTCAAGACATTGACTGGGAAAATAACATAACCTATAATTATACCTTTTAAGGTGGTGTGTTGACATCATAAGTCTTGTGTTCAACTACTTTGGTGAATCACAAAACGTCAAAATGGATGATAAATGCTAGTTGGATGGATGAAATGTAATTCAAGGGACTAATCTCTTTGTTGAAATTTTGGCTTGACTATTTTTCAACTATACTAGGCAATTAGAATTCAACCTTGTAAAAAATGCATAAATTAATCATAAATTGACACGATAATTAATCATTATTCATGAACTAATCAACTAATTGGTTAAAAAAATGTAATAATCATTAGTTAATTTTAAATTATTTAATTTTTATTAACAAGCCAATTGGTTTATACATTAATATTTAATATTTATCAATGAATGATTTGTCAATAATTTATTAACTAATAATTAATATTTCATGATTAACTACTATAAAATAACTAATTATTATAAATAATTAGTTGGATAAAATGAAATTTTTACTAATTATTTGATGATTCCTTATTTAATAAATTTGAAAATTTTCATTCATTTTGAAAATTTTCAATAATATGATCTAACTACCTAATCAAAGTTATGGTTAATAGCTAATGAGTATTAATTAGTAAATATTTAGTCAACCAATGACTAATAAATATGACTCCTTCAAAACTTAAATTGTCTAATTATTATTAGTGATTAATTAAAACCCGTTGAATACTTGTTTAATAAATTTATAATTTTAAACATATATATATAATAACTATTATTTTGATTGATTGATATTTATTTATAAATAAAAATTATTAATTTAATTATTAATATATTCATATTTATTAATAAATTTCATAATTATCGTTGATAATTAATTAATATTAATGATGAATTAAAAACTAACTTAGTCTCTACAAATCAATTTAATAAGTTAGAATTTAATAAATTATAGTTAATATTGAAGAATTACCAATTAGTTAATAATTTATTTTGTGAGATAGTAATTTAAAAAATAATTATTTATTATTTAATTAATTGATCACTAGCATTTTAAAAGGTTTATTTTTTTAATGTAAAAATTAAAAAATATATTAAGATAATTTAATAAATAAAAATTATGTTATTTTATAAGTAATTGCCAAATAATGAAATACATTAAAAACTTTAATGCTTAATTTGTGAATTGATTAATTAATTATTTCTTGAAATACTAGGTGCTTATTAAATGCCTAGTACCTACCTAGCTACTCACCTAATTAGTAGTTAGGCATTTAGTTAATGTATATCTAGAGCATTAAATAGCTAGTTCCTTAATTTAAATAGTTAATAGGTAGCTACTAATTAGGTAGGTAGCCACTAAGGTTAATCTTTAGTTACTAAATACCTACTTAGTAGTTACTAGTTAGTTATAAAAGTACCTAGCTAGGTAATTAATATTTACTTTTAAATACTTACTAACTATTACCTTATATATGTATTTTATAACTACTATTAACTATTAAGTCTAACTCACCTATGCTAAACATTGGATAAGTATTAAGTGATCTAAGCCTGGGCATGGTTTAGACCATTTAACCTAGTCGCGTACCTTAGGTGCCGCATTAGACACTTAATTAATCTTAGGTGGTTAACTATTAATTATTTGCCTAAATTAAGATCATATTATAATAATCATCGTCATTATTAATTATTATAATTGGAAATTGTTACTAACCTAGCTTAAAACTAATTGTAATAACATTTGATAATTAAAATTATTACCTACTATTAGTTATCATAAACTATTACCTAGTCCCTACCTAGCTACTTATTAAGTTAGTAGTTATCTACTAACTACATATTTAGTTAGTAGGTACTTGAAGTACAAGGTAGCTAAATATTTAGTTAATAAATAACTAAGGTTTAAGGTTAAGGTTTAGTTAGCTACTAGGTATCTAGCTACTAATTACTAGTTAGCTAGGTAGTTAGTACCTACTTTTAAGTACCTACTAATTATTACTTAATACCTATTAAGTGCCTACATAATAGGTATTTTCTAATTATTAATAGTTAAATTTAATCTCTAGGTTACCTATGTTAAATATTACATAAGTATTAGGTTGTTTAGGCATATGTGCCACCACCTTTTAACTTTAAACCCAATTTAGGTGCCACATATGCTACATCAATTAGTAGGTTAGGTTAATTGATAAGTTTAGTAAGTTCGGTTAATTGGTAGTAGATTAAGGTAGATTAATAATTAAGTAGTTAAGTAAGTAGGTTGCTAGGTAGTTGTGAGTAAGTCATTGTGATTAACTTGTAATTAGGTTACAACTAGTTAGGTTGTAAATTGGTTATAATTAAGGTAGAATTGCCCATGATTAATCCACAACATACCAAACACTTATTCATATTTTTTTCATCTTTTCTTCATTTTGAGTGATTTAAAACTTTATGGGCACTAAATTAAGCTTACAATTCACCTTTGAACTACATAGACAAATAAAAAAATAATCAAGAAAAAGTTGAAAGAAAAATAATACAAAACACATTTTTTCAAGATACAAAATGCAATTATTTTTTTAGACTCTTTCAACTTTCAAAGTTCATATCTTTCTCATTTCTTGATCTAAAGTGTTATGGGAACACCAACTTACGTTCTACAAATCATCTTTGAACTCTAAAAGCAATGTCCTAGAACAGTTTTCAATGTTCATGAATAGGCTTCCAAGTGTTATAACATTTTTTATTTTTACCCCCCCTATTTCAGGGAGCCATAACTTTCTTGTTTCTTATTCATTTGCGAAGATTTTTAGTGCTTGAAATGTGCCAAAGGAGGATTTTGATTTATCTTGGGATACCATCAAGAAATAAGATCATCCTTGGATTTTGTCGAACTTTGAACCACTAAGTGATTATTCACTAGTTGTTTTACCTTAACTTACAACTAAACTATTTATCCCATATTGTTTGTTTTCCATGACAAGTTTCCAAAGTATATAAAGAAATGAATTAGAAATGTTGGAAAAATACCAAAAAAACTACATTGTTCAATAGCCATTTGGGATGAGTTAATCACAAAAGCTTGACCTTAAAAGATAAACTTAAAATGAAGAAATAAATTGTTAATTAAGTGGCATTTGGCCTAGGTTTAGGCTTAGCCTAGGTGGTTTAAATCTAGGATTAGTTTAATTCCAAACCTAGTTTGAGTTTGGGCGTAGCTTAAATCTGAACTTAACATAGGTTTGGGTCTAATTTAAGTTTAGCCCTAGCCTAGGTGATATGTAACCTTATGTGAAATTATGATAACACAGTACTCGTTAAACATTGGGGCCATGTGTCAACAAACTATTGGGTAGACTTTTTACCTAACATAGTCGAAAACCTTAAACCCTATAATGGTGGAATCACCATTTCCAACTAAAATGGTCAAAAATGGCTATTATTGTGGTGTTGACATGTGGTTGTCACTTTTGACTGTAATTTCATTTTTGACTTGTACTTTAAGGTCAATAGTTGAAAAAAATAGATTGCAATTGAAAAAAAAAATTATAGTCGAAAAAATCATTTTCAACTATAATTATAGTTCAAAACGTAGTTGAAAAAAGGGGGTTTTCTACTAGTGTTGGTTGTATTAAAGATCTGAAGATATTTATTCATGGAATTTCGTAAACAATCACATTTATTGTCATCAACAATAATGTTATAAATTATAGTTACTCAATGTTGTTAAAACATCCATGGTAGACAGATGTAAAGGTATCCCACAATTTGGGAACCAAGATTATTATCATCCAAGGAACATATATAGTGAAAACCCACTATAAGAAAATGTGATTTTTTTAAAAGGTCCACCTTGATTGAAATGTCCACATTGACCAAAGGGGATGATTGTTTTGACTAAAGGCTTGGTTCATGGAAGACATGAATTATTTTTGACTAAAACATTTGACTAAAATGACATTTTTGACCATGTGACAAACCAAACATCTGGACAAAAAGGCCAAAGGTCCATCAAAATGACCAAAATTTAATCAAATTAACCATACTTAATGGCCATTGTGATTTACAATTAATCAAATCAGCCATTTTAATTTGACACTTAGTCAAATCAACCATACTAATTTAGTTATTTAACCTACAAGCTTTTTTGCATAAGGTACATACCAAACCTAAGTTCATAGTTAGTACGCCCTAGTTTAAGCATATTACACCTAGTAGTTACTTATAAAGTTTAATAGATTATGTACATGTTACCATGTAGGTATTTTAATTTAGTACATCAATTAGTTAATATTCAATAATTTATGATTAATATTTTATACAATTAATTAGTCACCAAATAAATGTCAATTAATAACCAATAATTAATTTATCCATAACTTGTTAATTTAAATATTATTGTTATCAAATTGTTCATTTTTATCCAGTTTTTTGGCTAATAGTGGATAGTAATTTATAATAATTAATAGTTGTCAATATATAATTGATAATTGTAAATAATTATTGATAAGTGATTATTTTAAACTAATTTTTTAGTTAATAAAAAATTGTTATATAAAAAATTGATCATTATTAATTAATAATCAATAATCAATAATCAATAACTAGTAATTTAAAAAAGTTAAATCAATATTAATAGTATATTATTATTTAATGTTTTATATTTCATAGGAAATATTAAATGTTGGACTGGTATACTAGTTGAACCCAAGCATCAGTTCGGATATCAACAAGAGTATGTTGATACCTTACTAGTCATATATTTATTTATTTATTTATGATACTATGGTTGATACCCAATTGACTCGGTATGTAGCAACCGCAATATCTGGATAGATACCTCATCTGATTGGTCAAAATGCTACACCAACTACTATTAATACTCGTACACTTAGGTATTTCAAGCTTACATCCAAGATATCAATAATGATTACAAATTGCATACTTAAGATTCCAAACGCAAGTTTAAGGTCTCTTTCAATAAGCAATAAGTGAATGCATTACATTAAAAGAAGGCAACACTTCAATATTGGCGCATGGTGGATATCTCGAGCTTGGAAATAGAACATTGATTAAGTACACACCTTTTTCTTAAAGCCATCTTGAAGTTGCTTAGTATATGATGAGTTACGACTTATAATTATTAAACTTGAATGTAGAATCCAAATGTTCAATTTCAAATTTTGAACAAAAAACAAACCAAGCTTGTGACCAATTCAACCGGTAGGTTGGATTGTGTTCATGTCACTGGTTTATTTGAGCCAAATGCCAATATATGTCTATTTTTCATTTTGCTAGCTTGGTGGTTGGTATATTTGTTACAATGTTTTTTTAACGTGTTGACGATCCTCTATATGTTAATGGTTGAGTCTTGAGTTGAATTCTAGGTCTCATGAACTATGTAAAAGTTAATGTGGATGGTTAATGCGTTGACTTTTGCTACATAGTCAAATATTTTGCAAAAGGCCACAAAGTGGCAGAAGCCACGCATGACTTTGTGGATATTAATGTTTTATGTGATGTGGAAATGTTCAAAATAGAAGTAGGGCTTATTGAAGTCGAGTCTATGCCACAACATTCTAAAATTCGAAACAAGATTGTTGATGCTAAAGAAAAAGTTGTCTGGAAAATGCAACTCCAACAGTTGGAGGCAAATCAAAAAACTTGGTTTGTGCTTCACCTCACTGCTAATGTGTGGGCATTTTTTGTTGTGAATAATCATTTCGAAAAAGTCATGGTGGGGTCAAGCTTGACCTTGAGGTGTGTGATCTGCCACCCCACCAAACAATGCCATAGTTTTGACTCAACCACTAAATCTTGAAAGGGATTCCTCACCTACAATCTGCAACATGGAAGTCACTTCATGAAAAGAGGTGATAACATTTCAGAAGGCGATATCACCAAATCAACTATTTATTTTCATTTTATATCTTTAAAGGTAGTGCTGAAAAACACACTTGTTATTAAACGACCAAAGCTTAAACCCAATACGTTAGTTGAACTTGTTTGATGCACTAGGTGAAAACCGTACTGGTGATTTAACAACAATTGTAAAACAAGTAACTCTTAGTAATTAATTTCGAGGATAAAATCTAGTTTTCAAAGGGGGGCAATGTTAACCCAATTTTTCATTTTGTATATAATAACCAATTGTTATCAACTGGTAATAGGTGAGGCAACACTATCTTGAAAATTGTTTTGTTATTATTGGATAACAAGTAATCGATCTTTTATGATAGCTAGTAACAGGTTTTTAAGTTACTCGATCTAATTAAATTAACCAATAATCGGTTTATTAAAATAATTGGTTATTAATAGAACATGTTTATGTTTAACCTATGGCTAGTAGTTGTTGCAATTCAGTTTTCAATCAACTAACTATTGTACCGACTAGTGATGATTTAACTTAAAACAACATTGTGTTAGGTATAAATAGGAGGATTTGAGGATGATGATGAACTTTTGAATAAGTTAACTTTTGAACTTTGAAGCTTTTATTTTTCTAATATGATTTTGGAAATTCATTTCAAAATTGTTTTTACATGTGTGAATAAACATATTCACCTTTGTGTTTTTGTTTTTATGGTTTCAAATTTGAAGTAAACATACATCTCGATGTTTCTCTACAAATTAAAATTTAAAAAAATTTAAAAAAAATTATGTACTCTAAAGGAATAGAAATCACCCTTAATAATAACTAATGGATTGTTATAAATTTAAAAATCTAAAAATTAGTTAGGTAAATTTAACATAAACAAAAGTTTAAACTTGATTTTGCCAAAAATGATTGCATCAATATCAATAGAATATCATGTTATTTCATTTGTAATTATGTATGTTCATTCCTTGTTCGTACATTTGTTTCGATTTTCAATAGCCATATTTGAATGAAAAAAGATTACAATATGGTGTCACTTGAAAAAACAATCAAGAAAATTTAATTCTTCTTCACCATTTAAGAATAAATATATTGATTAACTTATTAGGGTGAAAGCACAATTAGGTGGACCATTTGGACTATCATAGTTGTAATTTTTCTAGATTATAAATGAACTTAAAATGTAAAATCATATCAAACATTAAAATTTTCATTTTTTTCATTATCCATAGTACAATAGACTTTAGTGAGAATCTTATCAATTATGGATGAGTTTTAAGAAAAGAATGGACTCATTGTGGACTTTTGAAATGATGACATTATGTGTCACACACACAAAATGAAAAATGTGGACTCAAAAAATATGTCATAGTAATATCAAAATTTAAATTTAAACACCATAAAATGAATATTTTAATTGTAAGATGCATTCAAAAAATTAATATACATATTTTTCATATTTAAAAATTTAACTTGTTGTGATTTTAGTCATTTTTTATAATTGATATTCCATTTCACATTGAAATCTTTGAACTTTTCTCTAAATTTCTTGAACAATCACATGTTTAAATATATTTATAGGGTGGTCTATTAATATTTGTTACCAAAACCATAGGGAATAATTATAGGATTTATAATTTGATAATTATTTTAAATGGAGGAATTATAGTTGTGTAAGATGTGGACTCTTCAAAATGTCAAATGTGAATCACCTAACCATGTTTTTACCTATTGATACATTAATACAACATATATGCAATCTATTATAACAATGTCCAGTAGTAAATAAAACAATACATAACCCTTATTGCCTACAGAAAGGAATAATCCTTGTTAGAAACAAAGTTAATAGATGGTTGTTGGATCAAGACCTTCTGAAATTACTGTCATCAACATATTCTCCTATTCATGGCCTTCAACACATAAACAAACATACATATTCATTATGACCTACAAAATTGATGCATTTTGAACATTGGGACACATAAGAAAAATCTCACAACACCTAATAATATTTTTTCATGAATATGACATAATGACATATTGATGAACTTCTACCAAAAACATTATTTATTACTTGTTATTTCAATACACAAAACATGTACAAAACATGTTTTTTTGTTTCAACAACATGGGACTCATCATTGAACATATATTACAACACAAAGTTATACACAAACAAGTTGTAACAAAACTTTTTGTCAATTCCTCAAATGAAACCTTGAACCTTCCAAAAAATAGACTATAATATTAACTATTCATACAATATGACAATAGGAACACTAGATTTTTTCATTCTACAAACTAAGTAGATGACACACAATTTTTTCATCGGATATATATGACTTCCAACCCTTATTTTCACAAATGTTCAACTCCTCTTCACATCAACATAGGCACATTTATTTCACATGCATAAACTTCCTCACAATTCCCCATTTGATTTCATCATCTCAAAAACTATCCTTCATTATAAACTTCATGTTGACATAACATTATGGACAAAATTATGTTTTTGGCACAACAAAATTCATCAAATAGCCTACATGTTTAATAAAAAATGTTGTCAATGTTTGTAAGTCCAACATTCATCGAACAACATTGGTTATTCACCATTTCCACCTCAAGCTTCAACCCAAAAACAAAAAACATAGAAAAAAACTTGAATTTCATTTTTTTTACCATTGAAATTTCCCTTGTTTCCACATTCTACCACACAAGCATTCTTCTCACCATTATTCCATCACATCACCCATTAAAAATGTAAAACAACAAACATGCAACACAATAATGGGATCGAACCACCATTTTTATAATTACCCATTTATTACCATTCACACACACATTCTATTATAAAACACAAAAATAAACCTCTTGTCCCATTGCCTCCAATTGTAACAAAGGTGACAATATACCATTTCACTTCAGTTAATGATAAAGTTGTTGATATTTAGATTTCAAAAATTCCCCATTCACACTTGCCACGTAAAAAACTTGTCGCTATTCCACATCATAGTAGCTTGAATGATCTTTTAAATGATGTGTAATGTATTAGAACCCTAATAAGGGAATTGGGAATGAATGCCTTTCCTTGTGTCATCAAATGATTAATTGTTGGTTCAATTTATATGTAGTTTGTAATGTGTGTTACATCAAATCCAGCAATAGGTCATCCCTAATAGATTATTTGGAATACAATTATGAGAAAACAAAAATTTGAAGATCTAGATCACAATTTTGTAAGTAAGGCTTTGAATTTTGTTTTGTGAATTTTTGAAAAATATGAAATCATGGTGTTCAAATAGGATTACATAATGGATATGATCTAATTTAGTAAATTTAAACTAGTAATAAATCACAAGTATTTCCATGGAAAATTGTGGAATATCAAACAAAAGTTTTGTAATGAAACATCATAATTATACAATATTTTGAATATATTGACCATGTTTTGGCATTTTTTTCATACTACCATGTGGCTAAAAAACCCTTTAAATGCTTTGCTAGTTTAAATGTGAATTGATGAAAAATGTTGGTTAAGAATTTATTGACAAATTACTATGAAATTGAAAGATGTGGATGAAACAATTTTTTGTAAAATAGTGTATGTGGGAAGTGGGTGTGGATTATGAAAGGATAAATTGAAGGGGAAATTTGGATTAAGAAAAATGATACTAGTAAATATTAATAGGTTTGTGTGAACTTTCAAACATTAATTTTTATTTTTGAACACAAGGAGATTGAATTGAAAAACTGTTGATCTATTTTGGTGTCACATATGTTTTATTTTACTTTTCTTTTCTTTACTATCAGGGGTTTATGCAAACTTTATATTAATTATATTTTTCTTTTCAAAATATACATATATTATAAAATTAATTAATTTATATTTTTTACTTAACAACCAATATATTGCGCCTTATATTTTTACTGTCGTGTTTTTTAATTTGAGGAGTGGACCCCTTTGAAAATTAATATGAAAATCATAGTATAGTTTTAATGTTCTATGGTTGGGTAAGCTTCGGGACTTGTTTGTGATAAAAGGTGTCTTGAGCCTCCCATATTGGCCAATTGTTTCCATTTGATAACATTATGAATTTTGTACACATGGGATGATGATATGATTGGTTAAAGATGAAGCAAGTGGTAATTTTTTATATTAGTTGTATGGGTGAATAATGGGTTTTAAATGGAGGTGTGAAAATTAAAAATATTAATCTTCATGCTACATATAATAAGTAGTTGGACTATCATTATTTCAAGTTTGATCTAGAATTGAAGAGGTGACCATCATTTTTGGAGGCGTTGCCATTCATTAAGAGTGGCAATTGTTCTTTAAAACTGGTATTTGAAGGGAAAAAAAGAAATTAATGGATATAAAAAATGGTAGAAACAAAATTTTAATTTTAGGTTTAACTTTTAACCTAGGTTTAAATTAAGTTTATTGGTTTTATTTTTAGATTTAATTTAAGTTTCACTATTAGGCTAGGCTTAGTTTTAAAGTTTAACCTAAATAACTTCGTGTTATTAGGTTACCTAAGTTAGATTTGGTGAATGGCTTAAATTAATTTAAGCAAAAATATGATAATGTTTATAAAAATTTTGGTGATCAATTATGTTATAAATAAAACATTATGGTGCAATGATTAAAGACTTGAACCTTCAAAATGGAGTGAAAGGTTTAAACTTTCACATTTGCAGCATAAAATTATTTACATTATTATAAATCATGGTTTTTTAAGAGGTTCAAATTGATTAATTTGTCATTTTTTACTAATGGATATGTACATTTTGACTAGAGGTCACGAGCTTGAATGACACATGTATTTTTGACCAATCAACTTGACCATAATGATTTATTTGATTAAATACATATAATCAAATTGTACAACTTTAGTCAAATTGGCTAATGATCTTTAATCAAAATGACAATTAATATTTAATCAAATGGAACATTTTGACAATTTGGCCAATGATCTTTAATCAAATGCAACTTGGTCTACTACCTTGTATATTTACCTCCTACCTATCCACCCACCTATTTACTTAATTAATTATTTTATTTACATATTACCCACCCACCTATGTACTATTTACTTACCTACCTACCTACTTATTTACCTACCCACCTATTTATGTACTACCTACCTATCCACTCATTTATTTTAATTGAACCATTATATTTAGCCACTATGTTTATCCATTATATTTAACCACTATGTTTAACCAAATTTTAGTTATTATATTTAGGCATTAAGTGTAGCCAATATGTTTAACCACTAAATTTAACACTAAGTTGAACCTAAGTTGAACCATTAGATTTTGCCATTATGTTTAACCTAAGTTTAATCATTAGCCATTAGGTATAATTTAGGTTGAGCCATTAAATTTACCCACTATGTTTAGCCTAGGTTCAATCACTAGGTTTAATCAAGATTGAATCATTATATTTAGTCATTAAATTTAACCATTGTGTTTAATCACTAACTTTAGCCAAAATTTAGATATTAAATTTATTAATTAAGTTTAACTAAGGTTCAATCATGATGTTTAAGCATTAGATTTATCAACTATATTTAATCATTGAGTTTAGTCAAATTTTAGCCACTATGTTTAACTATTAAGTTTAACCACTAGTTGTTGTTTAAATTTAACCATTATGTTTATTGAAGTGAAATAAAAAACTTGACAAAAGTTGAACACATTTGATGGTGTAATCCATTGGTAAGGACTTGGTTTATCATTGTGCAAATTTAAAGTTTAATTCTTTATGCTTGCAACTTATGTGCATGCTTATAAGGCTAGGGTAGTTAAGTTATATCAAGGTAGTTTAGTGAGGTTAAGTTAAGTTAAGTTCAGTTAGGTTATGTAAATTAAGTTAGTGTCGCAACCCCACTTTGGGGCCAAGTGTGAGAATGCAATTCACACTCTCAAAAGTGAGAAAATGGAGTCCTCCGAGACTCCTAAAAACTCAGAAGACAATTTGAGGGGTCAAATCTCCTCGCATTGGTGCATTCTTTATATTAATGGAAAGGTCTTGAAGTGTAGATGCCCAAAATGGCCTCGCATGGGCCATTTGGACATCTGTAACTCAAGTTATGGGCAAAAGAAGGGTCGGGAGTCAAACTGCCAATTTGACTCCCAACCACTAAAAGTCGGGAATCGACCTCTTCCCGACGTTTCCTCAAGAAGTGCGACACAGAGTTGAAAAGCTCTTGACGAGAGCTACAACTTTGGTTCAAACCTCGTCCCGATCCGAGTTCGGGGCGAGGAGTTATGAGCGTTCAAAGTCCCGAGACTCCAACCCGGGACAGTTTCGAGACTCCAACTTGGGAGTCCCGGGAAAAAGAGTCATTCGGATGTAGCCTCCGCGGTGAGATGCAGAGAATACTATGTGGGGGAAGGTGGTGGTTTCCCTTGAGTCCGGGTCGTGGTGAGTCTTGTGTGTCAAAGTGCCCGCGGCTTGTCCCAACACCCAAGGGTGTTCTCGAATGCTAACTAACCCTCTTGTGGTTGGTTTTGAATGTAGATTCGAACTTGATAATCTAGTCCCTCTTCCTAGTCTAATCCCAGGACTTCTAGCACGCCTCTCTACCCCCTTTTAGTGCTCGAAGTCGGGAGCAGCCCCCAAGTCCTAACTTTCCGCAACTCTACATAATTGGACCTTCAAGCAAGTTCAACAAGGGACTTAGGAGCGCGTCAATTAAGCTAATGCCTACTTACCTAGACCTATTTACTACCTACCTACCTATTAATTTAAAAAATAATAATCCCAAAAATGATTTTAATTTAAGTATAAAATTGACCCAATCAAATAATCTAATGTCTTTTATTCAAATAGTCAATCACTTTGTCAATCAAAATAATAAGGTCCAAATTCATTACCCAGTCACATTGGCATGTCCAAATTGAATTATCTATATTGATAAGGTGGTTTTTTTTATACTAGTAAACCTAGTAAAAAAACCATGAATTGTAGTAGTGTTAAGTTCTTTGCCTAAGTAACTTACATAGATTATTTTATTTGTTTGTTTTTAATTTAGGTGGCATGGGCTAGGATCCTAGGCCTTGGTTGCCATGTGGCATCACACGATTGGGTCAAAAATAATAATTTAAGCTTTAAGTTGTCACTTGGCAACCCATAAGTTGTCAATAATTTTTTTGGGGAACAGGTTGCCACATGGCAACTCATGAGTGGATAATAAAAATTAAATTTTTGCATAAATCGACATGTGGTAACAATATATATATATTCTAAATGTGTATTTCATATTTTAAAAATTGAACATCAATTGTTGGAAACATCTTCCATGACTATTATTCAAATTGTATTACAAAGTTTGATAACCATGATTGCATGATGTTTTGAAATTGTGATCATCAACCCACAATTGTAATAATGAAATTGATATGGAATGACATAAATGATTATAGTCATGGCTATGACTAAATAACATAAGCAATGTTGATTTTTTTAGACATGGATGAAATCATAAATGCCACCTTTTAACATTGTGTTTTTTGTATGAATTACCAATCTTGATCTATAATTCTCATTTGTTGGTAGGAAAGATTGTTATATTTAAATATAGTTGAAAAATGTCAAAGTTATATTTATTATAGTAAAAAGAATTAATTAATGATAGAACCCAATGGTTTTATTTGTTTTTAAAAACTTCTTACCCAATTGTGATTTGCCATGTTTGACATTGGAGAAAACTCACCTTTTACACAATTGTTTTTATGAGATGGTAAGTTTTTGTCAACAATAAGTATTGCAGGATGACAAGGTTGTTTGTGGAATCTTCCCTTCCTATTTAATTGCTTAATATGTAACAACTTGCATATGACCTTGGGATGTTAGCATGACAAAGTACACAACTTTTGATTCTTGCCAACATATGTAAATGGAATGGAACCTTGTAAAATAACCTTAATATTTTATGTATTGAATTTCAATATTTTTTAAAAAATTTGAATGATCAAAGAACATGTTCATTTACTTTCTCACAATCATATTGAAGAACTATATATATATATTTTTAACTGTAAATAAACATGCATATAAATGAATTTTCATACCATATAGGTTATAAGTAGATGAAATAATAATTTTTTAAATTTCAAGTTCATGGTAACTTAAAATGTACTTATGTACTTATAATATATTTGTAATTAAATTCACAACACATGACAAATTTTTATGTAAAATTTTGTTTGAACACAATATTCAAGAGTAAGTTTTAAACCGATTTTGATTATAATAAAAAAATTCAAATCTTGTATTCAATCTACCATAAACCCAATGGCAAGCTTGTTTTTATAATGAAATTTGAAAATATTTTGAATCTATTTTCTTGTGTTCATGTCAAAAATTAAATCATTTTTTAATTGACACTTTAGAATATTACTTATTATGTTTGTTTTCATTATGAAAAAATAAGGGTTTTGACAACTTGCCTTAGAATTGAAACTTTTAATTATCATGGCCACTTGCAACTCCAAATATTTCTACACTTTAAGTGTTATCAAATGAGTTATATTAATTGCATCAGACATGTTGTACTATATATGATCAAGAAATACATGCAACTCAATATAATTAAATGTCCATGTTAAAATTTTTGGTGCCATGAAATTTGGGTTGGTGCCAACATGGTGTTTATGTGGATCATGTAGTATGTTCAATTGGTAAGAAAAAGTGGGTCAATGTCAACATGGTGCTTATATGGATCATGTGCCACATTGAATTAGTGGGAAATTTTGGGTTGGTGCCAACATGTGTGGATTAGGTGCCACATTGGATTCACACAAAAAAATGAACCCACTATGTTGTGTTGCTTACATGGATGAATATTTATCAACATTATAGATTAAATGTTAGGACTATAAATCAAATAGGTTGCATTTTTTTAAAGCATTCATTACACCAATTTGTAACTATTTGTGATAAAAAATGGGCTATTATATTGCAACTAAAAATACATTATTTTGTGACCAAAACTATCAATGTGGAACATATTTTGAAAATTTTGAACAATTAAAGATTTGGCAATGGTTTTATTTTGTAATTTATTTAAAATGATAATTATATTATTTAGCTTTGTAAAATATTGTGATGTGATGACACCATTTCTCATATCATGACCAACAAACATTGCTTGCACATTATAATTATTCAAATTGTGATACATGATGTAAAAATGCATTCCATCACCTTTGATAAATAATAATAATTTTTTTTGAATTTGTATGCATTGGCATTCAAGGTTGGAAATACATTACATGAACTTATTTCTTCCTATTGAAGTAGAATTTGATTATAAATCAATAATGTCCAAATTACTTATAGTAAAGGTTTTCCTCTTTTCATATAATGAGTCATCACAAAAATGATGAACCACAATAATCAAATATTATCGTTTAAGACATTTAAATCGCATTTTCATTTTGTAAGATGGGTTCACACATGTTAATAAAAGCCAACAATGCCCCTTTGAGGTTTATAATAAAAATTACCAATAATATTTCATTTTGAAATGTTTTCAAGCTATTCTACAAGGCCTTTAAGCAACAAAAACATTCGTTATAAATGTTTTAAAATTGGTTTTGGGTATTTTTTATTCATCAAATTTATGTCAATTTTATTGACATGTTCCCATGATATATTATGAATGTTGTTGTATAGAATAAATCCAAAAAAATCAACATTGATTTAAATTGTCAATTTAAAACATGAAACATAAATAATGGATACAATTGCTTTTGGCTTTTATTAGCATGCTTGGACTTAAATGCCTTTTTTTGTTTATGTTGAATGGAACAAACCACATTTTTTTAATTCCTCCTTATTTGTTTTCGAATTCTATCATATTTTGATATTCAATGTCACATGTGAAATGAAATGAACCATAAATATATAACCTTGTAGTATAAAAAAAACTAGATGTCCATACTTTCAACTTAAATAAATTTATTCTACAACTAAAGTGCCATTAAATTTTTTTGAGCAAACAACATACATATATATTTTGTAACTATTTTATCACTAAAATGCAACATATATAACACGTTGTGACTTGATACATACTAAAAGATGTAATCTAAATTCACACACAATGGTGGTCTTGAAAACAAAATGCATCACATAATTGAAGAATTGAAGTTAGACTTCACCATTTTGGTCTCTTGATTCATTAAGATGTTTTGACATGTGTTAGTTTGGTTTATCATACAATAAACAACACATTTAGTGAGATAATTATTAACAACCTAGTAAATTTGTATAACCACAATTTCATGTTTGATTTTTTTTTCTTCTATGTACAAATTTAATTTTAATCGATTCAAACATTATTTACAATGCCTTATCATGCAAAAACAATGCAAAAAAATCATAAATGCACAAAATATCATGTGTGTTTTTAAAAAATGAATTAAAATTTAATTTGACCTTAAAATCCAAGTGTTCAAACACACAAATAAATATAAAAATATGTTTTTCATCATTCATTTTTTCACCCTTCCCAAATCCTTCATCATTATAAGTAAGAATTTACAAATCAAGTTTTAAATAATTTGATTTTTTTCACACCATTTTAAAATATAAATAACCGAAGAAAATTCATGGACTAAAAATAATTCCCAATAAGGGGCTTAATAGTTACTTCCAACATCTTAGTAATTATTGAATTGGTACATGAAATAATTTGAATACAATTGTACTATATCTATTTTAAAAACTAAACTAAAGAATAAATGTTTGAATTTTTAAAAAAAAAGTCCACATGTGGTACTTTTGCCATGTAATAAAAGTATTGTTTAGTATAGAGTGCTATTTTCACATAAAAATAATTTTTTAAAAAGGAAAAAAAAGAAATCACCATTAGAAGAAACAAAAGTTTAAAAAAAATGGGCCATTCCAAAGGTGCCTTTGGCTTTGTCATGACTTCTTGTACCTCATGTGAGGTCTCCCATAAAAATGTTAGAATATTTCCATGGTGCTTTAATTCTATTATTCCAAAATACTCAAATATGGGGTTTTTTAGACTATCCTCAAAACCACATCTTTCATTCTTCTCCTCCAAACCATGTACAAATAGTCACATACATCCTTTGCTACATGTGAAAAGAAAAGAAAAAATGAAAAAAAGACGAAAGCCAAATATTGAAAATGGCCCTTCCCTTTATCCTTTATTCACTGAATCTCCCACCACTTTCCTTTTACATATCATATTTTCCAAATTTTAAGTTTTATTAACTTATAATTAGTTCACCCACTAACACCTTCTAAAACGATATAAACTAATTAATATCGCCTCCTAACTTAGTGGGGATAATAAATGAATCAACTATTGGTAACTTTTAAAGTTATCAAGTTACTTTACTAACCTACCTAGACTAATTATTAAAACAGATAACTTACCTTTTTAACATGGACCTTTAAGCCTTCATGCCTTTTAAATGAAAAAAAGACAAGTGCAACAATCTTTCATTTATAATTATAATTTGAATGCCAAAAGGCATAAATAATGTAAACTATGTAACACGTGATAGTTGCATCACCAAAAACCAAGAAGTGCACAAAATGTTTAGAAAGAAAATCACTCTCGTTTTTTATTCATTTTTATTTTTCTGAAAACAAGCATAACTATATGAAAGTTTTTCATTTAGAGAGGGAGATCTACCAACTTATTAGTAGATGTCACTTACTTTTGTATATCCTACCCAAATTTTACATTTTCAAATATCAAATTGAAATTTAGTTGCATATTAATTGTTGGCCCACAAAAAAATGTATAATTGAAAAGAAATTGCAAAAGAATTGTTTGTAATGATCTCATGGATGACATGGCAATGTGTGTGATGATTCAAATTTGCCATGGTGGCAATGTGTGAATGTGGCATGACAATACAATTCAAGGCCTTATGTTTGTTGCACCATAGTTGCATGAAACACATTTTGTGCAACTTGTAAATGAAGTCAAAATACATTGATCATAATTATACATATAGTGTATATTATAATCATAGAAGGGCATCATGGCCAACTATTATATGACTATAATGGAACTTCATGAATTTTTAAAGTAACATTTTAAAAATCATTGTATTTTTATGAAAAATATGCAACTTAATTGCAAATCAATTGGAAATGACACAATTAGTTACACAATGATAAGATTTCCATGAACCTAATTTTTCATAATGTTTACAAGCTTGCATTTTTTGGTCATTGTGGAATTCTAAATGCACTATGTGTCAAATTTTGTATGTAGTTGAAACCATTGATTTGAAGCATATGTGACTTTGCCATGTCACACATGTGACTCAAAACAAAACACTAGTAAGGAAATACATAATTCTAAAAATGCATATTTGTGAGGTGAATATGGATTATACACATATAGTTAATTTCAAGGGAACAAATGGGGTTTACTTAGTAAGCTAAAGGCCTATATTAAGTTGTACAAGTTTTTTTGACATATGAATTTCAAATTTTTGAAACAAAAGTGCAAGTAATAAACAATATTTGAATTGAACCAAATATGCCATTTAAAAAGTCTTGAAGTGTAAAATATCAATAATGGGTTCACACATTTTTCATTTAAGCTTGTGAGCTAAGAAATATGGCCAAAGAAAGTTCAAAAATCAAATTGACAACTTGATTATTGACCATTAGAACCCAAGCAACATGAGTCAAATTATGATTTTCAAATTACTAAACTTGTGATACAACATTGAAAATGTTTCTTCAAGGTTTATAATTTTTTTTTAATAACTATTCAGTCAAAGCTCATATGTGAGAATTATAAGGTTACAAAGTTGTGAAATTCACAACTTCACAAAAATTGGGTATGTTCAAGAGTCCTTCCTCGAAGACTTTTTGTCACTTTGATGTAGCCTTTGTCATTAGTTAAAGAATAACTATAAGGGAGGAGGTGGTGCTTTCTTTCCAAGTCTTGGCCATGATTAATTTTATGAAAATTGTTGTTTGTGGTTCATCCATGCACCATTTTGGTTCCAACTTGTATTGCTCACCCTTTGTTTTTACTTGCACAATTTGATCACACCTTGAATTCCTTGCCTATGAGTTTGTGTGAATCCCACCCCAAAGTTTTTTCACCTTTTCATTTTTTTTTATAAAGGTTAGTAATTAGGGAATGTGCATTGGGTTTGCATTTTGTTTCAAATTTAAGAATCAATAAATTATTTTACTTTAACACCACTTCACAATCTTAGGGGTGCATCAATGATGCATTTAATTTGTTGGATAAAGTGAAATCATGTAATATTTTTCTTTTAATGAAAATTTTTCATGTAAAATAAGTGCAATGATCAATCATCATTATTACAATATATATTTTGGCAAATTAAAACATGGTAAAAAATACAAAAAATGGCAAAACATGGCAAAAAAGAGGTGATTGTATAAAAATAATATAAAAAATTTTGGGTAAATTTTTTATTAACTATTGTTGGGATTGATTTCCAAAGTTAAATTGATATAATTATGTTTTTTCAAAGTATTTACATAAGTATTTGAATTAAAGTTTCATAATTTTGGTAATTTGAAAAGTAGATTTCAAGTATTAATTTTTTTTTTGCAATTTTTTTCTTTCAAGTATGTTAATATTTATGTGATGAACATTTTAATACAATTTATTTTTTGAATGGAGGTTTTTTTCATAATTAAAATCATGTCCAACTTTTTGAAAAATGATGTAATTTTAGGGATATTTTATGAGTATTTTTAAAGTCTAAATGATTAAACAAAAAAATTCTAAAATGATAGAGGGAAGCCTTAAATGCAAATGAAAAAAACAAGAAGTTCTAATTAAAATGTCAAAGGAAAGTTTAAAATTTAAAAAAAAAAATTGAAAAAAATTGTCAATAATTTATTTTGCTTGCACCTTAATATAATATGAAGTCAAAAATTTCATGCCATTACATTTGTTGTCCTTTCCCAACATTGTAAATGCTTTCTTTTATGTTTGCCCTTTTGATTTTTATGTTGTGTAAAATGTGAGGCGTAGGGTTGTGCAAAAATATGGGACATGCTTTTGGCTTTCACCTTAAGGTGTACATCCATTATTCATGCATAGTTTCCCTCCTTGGGTTTTACCCTACACAAAAGCCTTTTTTGCAATCCCCCATACATGGCAAATAAAAAATTGTTTTTAAAGGCTAGGTTGTTTTTGCTGAAGGGATGTGTATGATTGATTGAGTTTATTGAATGTGTAATTTTCTTTCATTTGGATATTATGGTTTCAATTTGATCACATGGATTTCTTGTATCGAATCCAACAACGTATCCTTTTCTTATTCCTTGTACCTACAATTTGGTCGATTGATTTAGATGTAGGAGTATAAGTTTGATGGAGTTACTTCAATTTTTAAATTTTTTTTGAATTCAAAGTAATTTTGGCATGGTGTGCACAATAATGTATATTTGTGGAATATGTTATAAAGAAACCTACATATTCCAACCAACCCTAAAACACTAACATTTGGTTTTTAAAAAAAAACTCAAAAACATGAGAAATATTCAATTTGAATGTCAAATTTTTGACAATTCTAATTAACGAACAATTTGATTGAAAATAACGAATTCAGTTATATCTATGTTTTCTTGTTGTGCAAGTTCATACTTTAGGTTGTTGATGATCAATTGAACTCATTTGTGGCAAGCAAGATTATGTAATGTAAGATAAAATAACATAACAATGATGGAAAAGAAAATGTTGTAGCAAATTTATTAGATGAATAGATGTGGAGACAACATATGAAAAAACTTACAAAATAATGTTGTGGGAAAACCTTGATAAATCTTATATATCAAGTTGCAAGGAAGTGCATGGAGATAGGGAGCAAGAACTTTGCACATGTATGAATTTCAAAATTGATATTACGATTCAAACGCAAACGCATATGTGCATATCGCTTGTTCCCACGATAACATTCATGTGAAAATGTTGAAATGTGAAATGTTATTAGCTCTAAACCCTAAACCTAACACCAACACTAACATCTTTTCAACTTCGTATGTCACATTAGGTTTTATATCTTGTATGAGTTGCGTGATAACACTAGGTGTAGAGGTGTGATAATTTTGTTTCTACTAGCTCAAACATCAATTTACTTGTAGGTGTGGATGCACGTTGAAAATATTGGGAAGCCTAAGGTCTATAACATGCTGAAGGACTAAGGCCTTTAAATTTGGGTTTGAATGCCTTTGGAGGTTTAAGATCCAAGCAATGGGCTACCAACCACCTCATCTTGGGATCACCCCTAGTGGCAAATGTTTTTCTCAAATTGAATAGTTTTTTTTTTTTTTTGGGTCAAATTTTGATTTGAGAAAAAAATTGTGATAAAGCTATGTACATGATTTTTCATGGAAAAAATGGGCCAAATTCTCCAAATTTTTATGATAAGTTCCAATAGGTAGTAAAAGATTATAGAAGGGCCCTGTTTTTTTATAAAATAAAATCATATTTGGTACATAGCCAAATTTGGCTAAATAATTTTTGGATGTTCGTCACTTTGGCAACATCACAAATTTAAAAAAAAAAAAAAAAACACCATTGGTTATTTCCTAACATACTTTAATTTTTATAAAAATTTTTAATTTTATAAAAAATATTCTATAAACAACAACAATTAAA
>Ga0116227_10003215_pt1 | contig 36584 bp, 29 predicted proteins | sample S1TSphgellanicum_FD_89693 | JGI IMG/M metagenome (GOLD analysis project Ga0116227, IMG submission 89693) | Host-associated microbial communities from peat moss isolated from Minnesota, USA - S1T2_Fb - Sphagnum magellanicum MG | ecosystem: Host-associated > Plants > Peat moss > Unclassified...
AGATTTTCCGTTACGTCTAATGTATAGTTGAGCTCCTGTTGCAGAAGTAGACGAGAGGAATTAAGGAGAATAAAAACAATATATTGAGGCACCATCGGACCCTCTTCTTTCTTTGTGTGAACTTCTAATGGAAAGAATTGCTTGAGCTTTCGAGGATGTACATATTCTGTGAATAAGAATGAAGAACTTTTTTTTGGAATTGCATCAGTGTAGAGATGCATGACCGGAAGTGTGTGTTGTTGAATTGTTGCGTCATTGTGTCTGTCAATCTTTGAATCGTTAAGGAATCAGGGAGAGCAGGAAGCCAGTTTGAGTCTTGGAGATGTTGAGCTGTCAGTAGGTGTGAGATCAATTTGTGAAACATGGATGCCAGGGTTCACATCAGATAGTGTATGCGGTGTCTGTTTTCATAGGACCCTCTTCTTTGGCTACACGCCAACAATAAAAAATCAAAATAGAGATAGAAGACATTACTTAAATAATGGATTGAATTCATCTTTGTGAAGAAAGAAGTTGGTATTGTTGACCCTCTTTAATTCTTGGGCTCCATAAATAACAAAGTTTCTTGTGCAATAATGACCAAAGCAAAGGTTGACACCATGAGGCAATGTTACTTAACATTTTTCTTGATTTAACATGAACCTCTTCTCCAACAAGGAAAGAACATCTAATTGTGTTATTCCATTCCCAAGGCCAATAGCCATAAATTTGTCAATGGCTTCATTCATAGCCAATTTCACACTTTCAAAGGTATCATTAGTGCGTGTGTTGAATTTTGAACCCAATTTACTAATTTCTACAACTTGAGTAGCCTATTTTTATTGTATAGTTCTATCAAGCACACAAAATAGACTAACCATGCTACGAATAGGCCATAAAAAAAACATTCATATTTTAAACAAATTTCATTCAAACAAAAGAACAAACAAATGAAATAAACACAAGAGCAAAAAAAAAACCTAATAGGGGAATAAAATTCCCCATTCTTTTTTGTCACTTACAACAAAAACTTTAAAAGATAATGTAAAAGTAATTTTGGTTCAAAAGCATGTAATTCAACAATCAATGATGAAGTATCTAGCTTTTTATACTTACGCCATGCATTGAAAATCTTGGTAGCCCAAATCTTGGATTGAATATTACAACATTATTTGCTCAATACATGTAACTTATACACTTTGAAAAAGTTTAAATATTGTGTTTAATACTATGATCATAGTTTTAAAATTAAAAATGTATACATTGTAAAATGTAATGATTCTTTTTTTTTTAAAAGCAATTTTTGTCAAAAAAATATGTGGTGAAAGCAAAATAAAGAAGAAATAATCATAACGCACTGAAATGTTCATTCAAGTATGATATGTTACATTGTAAATATTTTTAATTGAATATAAACACATTATACAAAGTTTAACTTGAATGTTTTGCTTTATTTCAAATTTTTTTTGTTGATTTATGTGGATTGCATCATCAAAGTTTGCCACAATAAAATGTTGTGTTCAACCTAATTTGATATCATTTTGCAAGCTACAATTTGCAAATAACATGTTAAAAATAAAAATATTGGGAAAGGTTGACTTTTATGTAAAGTTGCAACTTGTGAAAAAGGTGATTAAACCAACAATAACCATCATCAAGCTAACTCACCTAGATAGCATCAAGTTAAAATCTAACTTAATACCACCTACTTAACTTTAAAATTATGTTTAAAAAAAATAAGTTGAGTTCCATGTTTCATGTCAATTGTCCACTTATTAAAGCTTATTGTGATTTAATTCACAACCTATTCAACTATTGTAGAGTAATGCTATTACATTGGTCACTAAACACATTTCATTTGAATTTAGTTTTGTAAAACTCAATTGATAAGTGCAAACAACTTGTTGTTTGTTAAGGTATGCCAACAAGTTCTTCAACTTAACAATGTGTTTGAAATGTGCATTGTGAAAATGAAAAAGGGATGCAAACATCGCACAATATACAAAAAAAATGAAAGCCTTGATTTTTATCATGTATCATGCGTATATGAACATGAAAGTAACATCAAAATGGGTGGAAGTATAATAAAAAAAGGTGAACTTGTATTAAGTTCATGAGAATTTACTTGAATAAAATTATAAACAAATGAACCTAAATGTGCATTTGATCCACATGATACTATATTACCATTTTGGTTATTTATTATTGAATTTATTTTTTTTCTAACGCGCTCCCAAGTTCCTAGTTAGACCCAAGATGGGTCTAAGTTACCCACACGGCGGAATTGTGAGGAATTCGAAGCACATTCTCAGCTTTCAGCACTAGAAGGGGTAGAGGGGCATGCTGAAGCTCCGGGATGGGACTAGGAAGAGTGACAAGTTTTAGTTGCTTATTCGAACCTACATCAAACCAACCAACAAGTTGATTAATTCACTTTCTACATCACCTTTGGTGCTAGGACAAGCCATGAGTAACTCTGGACTCACATGACTCACCACGGCCCGAATTCGAGGGAAGCCACCACCTTCCCCCATATAGTATTTTCTGCGCCTTTCCATGGCACCTACATCCAAATGGCTTTTTGTCTTGGGATTCCCAAGGAGGAGTCCCGAAATTGTCCCGATTTGGAGTCCCGGGACTTTGCGAAGTCATAAATCTTTGCTCAGACCTCCAATTAGGATGAGGTCTAAATCAAACTTGTAGCTCTCCTTGAGAGATTTCCATTGGTGTATCACACACCACCTGCACGCACCGAGGTCAAGTCGATTCCTGACTTTTAGTGCTCAAGAGTCAAATTGTCAGTTTGATTACCGGCCCTTCTTTTTGCCATAACTTGTGCTGCAAATGTCCAAATGACCCATGCAAGCCCATTTTTGATATCTACATTTTGATAGCTTTTCAATGATATAAAGAACACCCCAATGCAAGGTGTTTTGACCCCTGCAATTGAACTCTGAAGTTTCGGGAGTTTCGGAGGACTCCCAAGTCCCAATTTCGGGAGCGTGAGTTTCATCCTCACACTCTTTCAAAGTAGGGTTGTGACATTTTCACTTTTTCATTTTAGTAATAATTTTTTTTTAAATTAGAATATTTGGCTACAATAAATGTGATTTTAAAAAAAAATTTGGTAAACTGAGTGTCGGATATGGTTATGGTAGTGTTAGTTATGCTTGTAACTTCTTATTCTTGAACTTGAACTTTCATTTGCAATGTTTGCACCTCAAACTCTCATATTAAACTTGTTGAGATTCCCCATCTTATTGTAGCCTACATATTTGGTTTGAAAATTTTGTGCAAAATGATTAACAATGAAAGACAAATATTCATTATAATTTCATTTCAAATAATTTCAATGGAAAAGAAGATAAAAATTGTGAAAAGATAAAACTTGTAGAAATGTTAAAAAGTGGTAACAACCATGCCTATTAATCATCCATTGTGCAAAAAGAATCAAAATGACTAGTTGGAAGATCAAGAAAACAACAAAATTTGAGACTTTTGAATGAACAAGATATCAAGAAAGAGGTTGTTGAAAGCAAAAGACCATTAAAATATAGTAAGAAAAAAAGGGAGTATCAAAATTGGACGTTTTAATCACATATGAGGCCACTAATTTTAGTAGCAAATGTGGAAGGAATAGATCTACTTTTACATTCTTGTAGACTCTAAACAAATCATCAAGTGCTCTTAGTCCATATGCAAGACTAAGTAGTGGAACAATGTGGGAGTGGTTTACAAAGGATGGGGTGTTGAAAGAAAATTACATTCAAGAATTTGGAACAACAAAGAAAAATCCCAAACAAACATGCCTAAATTCAAGGAGAATCCCAAGTTAGGAGATGAAATGGTTTCTCTTGCAAAAAATGAAGCAAGTTGGCCAACCATTATCAACATGTATAATGCAACCCACCCACAAAGGTATGATATAATCCATTATTCTTGAATTCATTATACCTTGATGTGAAAGGTTTATTGTCACAAGAGAGTGGTCTAGATCATTCATGAAACAATACATGTGTTGGACTTACCATGTGACAACCATTGTTGTAAGCAAACTTCCATCAAATTGGCATGTTCAAGGTTGCACCATGGTTTACAAGGTTGCTTATTTAGTGAAAGCATATAATTGCAGTCTACCAAGACCTGTTGTGAATGGTGGTGAAAGAACTTGTGAACCAAAATGAACTAAACATGTGCAACTATTAGGTTTGGAAAATATTTGAGGCAAATCACGATGGTGGTATCTTCTAATGTTGCAAGGGACCTACTTCCACCATAAATGACTTTACTAACATTACACCTAAAACATTTCCACCAAAACCAAGGAAATAGAAATTGCATCAAAGATGGTTGGGACCGCATGATCACCTTTAGTGAAAACTATTGGTCAGCCTTGGAAATATCCAGAAAAATTGTCACAAACATTTTTGTTCCCTACTTGCAATCACATATTCAAATTTTAAGGTTAAAGAATGATTAAAAGATGGTGTGGATCAAGATTATTGAATTGTCCGTTTCAATAAAAAGTTTTTAAATTGGATTAAAAAAATGTAAACATCTTACTAGTATTTGTTTTAATTGCTAATTACATAAGTGAATTTCAGCCAACATATGTGATTTTATAGAAGCCAATCAAACATGCATTCAAAGTTCAATTTAATTCTTGGACTTCTTTAACAATCACAGACTAGATTGGTGATGGGCAAAAGCCAAAGGTATATTTCAAAATGGCCAATTTGAAATTTAAAATTTGTGGTTGGTTACATGAAACATGAAAGCCATTAAGACAACAATTATCAAAGGATGGGACAAAATAGGTATCATTAAAACTTTCTTACTTAAATTTTAACTAGTTGTTATGGAAGCCAACATTATAACATCACTTTTCAAGGAAACAATATTTGTAGAAGAAACAATGGAAGTAAAAGTTGTTATTGATCTAGCCTTTCCAATGTTAAAAGTTATGGATAATTTGTTTTCGACTTACACCTACACCACGATCCACAATTGTAAGGCCATTAAAAATAGTATATAAGTTGCATGCACAAACTAGGAAGAAAAAAAGTTAAACCAAGTATGGAAACGCACATTTGTTGATGGTGTTACACAAGAAGAAATCTTGTTTTTTTCGACCACCCAAATTCATTAGGTTTTTAGTGAAATAGGACAAAATTGACTAATATGCAACATGTATGATTTTGTAAACAACAAAACAACATGGAAAATATTTGGGATCGAAAATTTGAAAAAAAAAGTTTACTCTTAATAAGTAAAAATTTAAAATTAATTCTAATAATTTTAACCTTAAACACATAAATTTATTTGAAAACATTTAAGCTCAATATTTTGAAATCATTATAAACCTTATCTAATGTTTTTGAAAATTTAAATAATAGTGATGTAACCAAGGGTTTTTTTGGTGATGAATTTTCACAATTTTACAAACATAAAAAATGCCATCAATATCAACAAAGGATTTTAAAGTTTTTTTTAAATATTTATTTTAATTAAAATTTTATGTTTTTAATTTCTTAAAATGATATAATTTTACAATGGGTTTTAGGACTTGTAATCCAATTATTAAAATATATTAATTAATAATTTATTAAAAAATTATCAAAAATCTATAAAAATTAAATTTAAAAGGTTGAAAAATAACTTGAAATTGTATGTCATGAATAAATCTTTTTTTTTTGGTTTAAATAGACCTAAAATCTTTGTAAATTCAATGTCAATTCAAAAATGCATTCATTAAGTCATTTACAATTTTATTTTCAACACATAAAATATGTTCAATTTTTGTGGAATTGCAAGCTTTTATTTTCCCAATATGATTAGGTATTATTTATTTATATATTTTTGTGATGTTGCTAAAATGGGGTTCATCCATAAAAAAATTCCCATATTTGGTTATAGACAAGTTGTGTAATCAAAAACTTGTTTAAATCTTTCAATATTATGGTTATTCACTATATTTTACTGCAAAATTTGTTAATATATATTTTAAATTTGACATAAAAACATTATTTAAGAAAAAATCTTTTTTAACATTGTTGCCCCCCTAAATTGGCAAAAATTGGTCACAAAAAAAAACATTAATTAAATAGTCAATATAACCATTTAAATATCAAGACCATATTTGTTTAATAAGATGAATCATGTAGTAATACAAATAATTATTTACCTAAGTTTGACAAAAAAATCTCAAGATATTACTATTATTAAAAATGACATGATAATATATATTTTACATTTTCTAAAAGTAAAATAAATTAATTTGGTGAAATTTTGGTTTAAATATTTGGATTACCCCCTTTCCCCCTTGCAATTTTTGTTGGGAAAAAAATGGAAAAAAAAAGTGCAAATTCAAGAAAAAATGTAAACAACAAAAAACATTGTCAAAAAAATTGAAATCACAAATTTGAAAGAAAAAGGTTATTCCTAATCAATAAAAATTTCAAAAGAATTCTAATAATTCCAACATTAAACACATAAAATTTATAATATAAAATTTATTTGAAAATTTTTGGTTTAATTTTTGAAATTGTCATAAACCTTATCGCTTTTTTAAAAATTAAAATAAATATTATTGATGTAACTGAAATTTTTTTTGATGAATTTCCACCATTTTGCAAACATAAGAAAGGCCATCAACATTAGCAAAAGATTTTAAATATGATATAATTCTACAATGGATTCTAAGACTTGTATCCAAAATATAAAAATATTTTAAAAAACTTGTACTTCCATATATGGCTTGTAGCCAAAACATGACTATGATTGATTTTGAGGAAGACTACAAAATTGTAAAAATGAAAAGATTAAAAAAGTCATTGATGTCATTATTATTATCACCATTTATAATTAATTAATTAATTATTTTAAATGTAAAAATTGAATTCATTTCTTAATATTTAAACATAAACCTATAACTAAACAAACTTATAAAAATTGATAAACCATGTTTTAAATAAAAATAGTAAATATAAAATATTGATAATTTTTCATAATAATAATAATAATAATAATAATAATACTTATAAATTATAAAATTTCATCAATTTTTTAAACATGGATTTTGTTTTTCATACACCAAGAAAAAAATGGAAAAAGTTTAAGGATTATTTTTTGCGATTTTTTTGGTGTGGCATCATGAACATTCATAATAATAATAATTCATGATGCTTAAAAAAAACTAATGGAAAAATATACATTCTAATTTACATAAATGTACAAGAATTGAATATAGGAAAAATTTATAATTTAGAGGTCTACATGGATCTTAGACTTTGCATGCATGAACATTTTGACTTAATCACTAACCCATTCAACTATAAATGTGAAAATTTCCAATTTCAATACATCTATTTAGAAAAATGGTGTTGAGTGCAAAATGCAATTAATGAATAATGGATTTAACAACATTCAAATTGAATGATTTAACTCATGTGCAAATGTTAATAATTCAAAAAATGCGAAAAAAATCATTAACCTAAATATAAATATGAAGCATTAAATTATTATATTTTTTCCCATATATTCTAGTATGTGTAATATGCAACATTTAAATAGTGGTTTCAATAAGTTCAATGTGGATGATTCGATTCATTAAAAATGTTGATAGTTCAAAAAATGTGAAAAAAATCATTAAATCATTCAAATATAATTGTAAAATATTGAGTTACACGTATTTAGTATATTATAATAAGTGAAAAATAAAATTTGTGAGTAATGATTTTAATATATTAAAAATGAATGGTTCAATTCTGATAATTGAAGAGATGTGAAAAAAATCACAAATTCATTCCAATATAAATGTGAGGTTTAAGATTTTTACATGTGTTTTAATATATTATGGTAAATGTAAAATGTAAATATCAAGTAATGATTTTAACATTTTTAAAATTAATAGTTCAACTCATGTACCATGTTGATAGAACTAAAAAAATGTCAAAAAGTTCATTAACCCATTATAATGCATTGTGTAAATAAAGTTAACGACTATTTCAATTTCCATGTTAATCATTTGAAATTATTAAATAAGCAAATAAGGTCCAAATTATATTCATAAGTGAACAACAAAATGAACATAATAACTACGAGTAATATTGACCATTAATTAGTGCAATAAGCCATTTGCAAATCTAAAATGGCAAAATGTAATTGAAATGTAATTAAATCATATAATATTCACAATGTGCAAGGGTGGAAAAAGACAAGATTTTTTTGTGTGTTATTGTAGTTGTTATTCTTGTTGTTATTATTGGCATTGTTATAGGTTTTATTGTCGTTGATGAAATTGATTGAATTGTTGTGGTGTTTAGTGTGTATTCGGTTGCATTTGGTGTTGTTATTGATAATTAGTGTGTTTCGGTTACCATTTTGCTTGTTGTAGTTATTGGCCTCCAAACATCATCAATATTTGCATATGTAGTGATGTTGTTTTTCTCACTAATGATGGCACCTTTATAGTTACAAAGCTTGCAAAACCCCAACATCAATCAATCCATCATTAAACCTAGTCAACAACAAGGAAAAAATAAAATTCACATTATCATTGCTTCATTAGGAAAAATCCAAAACAAAAATGACACAAAAATGTGATTTAGATTTGAAACAAAAAAAAAGATGGAATAGTATGTTAGATGATGTTGTTTGTTGGGGTTGTGATAATGGCTTGAAGGACTTGTACTATTGTTGTAATTGTTGTGTTAAATGCTACTGATGCTATTGGTTTTATTATTGTTGTTGAAGATTTTGATTTTGAAAGAGAAATTAATGTTCACTTAGGTAAAACCATAGTTAAAGGAACCACCCAAGTGAGTGGATACTTTTAAAAATTACATTTTTGTATGTTTGTGTTACCCAAATTTAATAACAAGTGATTTGACAAGTTATTGATCTTAACAAGTTGTTAAACCTAACTTATAACTTGACCTAACATGTGACTTAATCTAAAAGAGTTATCGATACTACAGTACAATTACAAAATCTAACATGTAGCATTACACTATGTTAATAAACAAATTAACATGTAGTTAGTCAATTGGTAATTTATAGAACAAGTTAACAAAATAGGTAATTGAATAAGTACTTAAATAGGGTATAATTTTGAATTTTTTGGATTGTTAGTGTTTATACTAGCTAATGATTATTTAAATAGTCCATTTGGATTATTTAAGTTTTGAATTAGTTGGTATAAGACTAGGAAGATAAATTTGTTTGAGGAGACTTTTGATTGCATTTTTTATTCTATGTTTTTTTTCCCCACTTTGAAGAAACATGGAACATTTGTTTTCAATAATATTTTCTTGAAACCTTTGGCAATTTGAATACATGTTAGTTTAAGAATTGTAAATTTAGATTTAGATTTTTAATGTTCAAGTGTACTTGTTGATGTTTTAAGAACGTGTTATTGGAAAGCTTAGAAGTTGAAAACCTCGATGGGAATTAAAAAACCCCTTAACAATTTGAAAGATCACAAGTGAATTTGGATTCTCATTTTTTTGGGGAATATTTTTCATTAATTGCAAAGTTTACATGCTTAAAGCTTGACACAAATCGAAAAAGAAATTGCATGTTCAAAACATTCAAACCTCAAAAGTGAACATTTTTTGTTTTTTTTAATGTCTTTTTTTTTTCTACCAAATGTGCACCATTCCTTTTAAAAATTGGAGAAGATTTTAATATTGATGATTAGAAGGGTGTAAGGACTTGAACTGATAAAAAAAATAAATTATAATCAATTTGAGCACATTTAATTCAAAATTGCTTTTGACCCTAAAAATTATGGATTTTGAAAATGTCTCTTTAACAAAAATTATTCATGTTTATGTGATAGAGGCATGAATGCATAATATAGATGATAAAAAAATCAATTTGTAGTCAAAATGTATTTATATTTAAAATGCAATGTTAAAAGGAGTACTCAAAAAATAATTTCAAAATTATAAATCAACACAAAAAATACATGTGTCATGTGCAATCCTTGGAAAAGGATTTTTACCTTGGTGCCCCTAGCTCTTTTGATCATGTTTTCATCCACTTAGAACTTGGAAAGTTGCAAAATCATATTGGTCTTCTTTTTGCTTTCGAAACCCATTCTTTATTGTTATAACAAAATTTGAACTAGATTATGCATTAGATTCATGAAGTTTAAATCTATTTTAGTTTAAGTTTTGGGAGATGTTGTGTTATCCAAAGATGTAGGAAATGTTGATTTGTTGTTGTGAGTCTTGCATTACAAAAGATAATTCTCCTACCACACATTAGCTTTAGGGTTTTTGATTTGCTATAAACTTGAATGATCTTTGTAGTTGTTACAACTATAATAGAAACAATTTGCAAAATGTTGCTTTTGGGGCAAGGATTTGGAACTAGTTTTGTAATTCATGGAATAAGAATGATGAAAGAGAAGAGATTGAATAATACTTACATGTTTTTACTAAAGACTCAAATAAGGATTTGTTTGGTAGGGATAAAAGAAATTTGTCATGTGATGAAAAAAAATTCAAGATGTTCAAGGAGAGCAATTAGCATTTTTAGCATTTTCAAACAATTTAACTTTTTTTGGGGCACTTCCAACTTAATTTTTTGAAGAATTTTCAGCACAACCAACATTTGAATTTTTAACAAATTGGCTTTTGTTTTATTTTTAAAAATTATAGCCAAGATGGAAAAGGTACTATAATATATATGGAAGTCACAAAATCAATTGGTTTTTGAATATCCAAAGCTTGTTTTATTTACATGGTATACACATCAAAAAATATATCATCTATTTATCATGAAGAATAATGTCATTTCATTTTACATTTTACCCATTCTACACATGCAAAATTTATTTCATGATAAACATTCATATTTTGCTTACAAACACATGCCCAACATTCATGTTACATTTAATTGCAACATACATGTAAAATATAAACTTAAAGTTTGAATATTCACATGTAATTTTGCAAAACATGTGTAATATATGTTTAGGAATGATTTTTTCTAATCATTTAAAAAAAGGAAACAATTATTATGTATTGAAAATTATTTTCAAAATGGGTTGCTAAATTTCATAGAAAAATCCAATTTCCATTTAGTTCCCAAATCCATTTTGTTTCAAAATCCCAAATCTCTAGGGTTCCAAAACTTTAATGAAATAATATGAATGATGGAAGCAACAAATAGACTTTCAATAACTTCTACACCAATTTACATTCCTTTAATTTTCAACTGAATTTGAATTGAATTCAATTCAATTCAAGAATTTGAGTTCAATTCAATTCAATTTGAATTTGCATGTAATTCAATTCAAATTGAATGTAATGTCATTCAATAGTTTCATTTAAAAGGAACTTGTAATTTATAATTGATAATTTGTTTAATTTGTTAGAAATTCAAGCATTTTATTAAAAACATAAAACTAAATTCAAGTACTTTATGTAGATCATCTATCCGATTGAAATAGTGATAATTTTTAATTTGATTTATTATTAAAACTTAGTTCAATATAACTTTTGTGTACAAATATAAATATCCATCTCTTTGTAAATAATAAAAGCGAATTATTTAAAAGAATGAACAAATTAAATCAATAAAAAAATTCTGCAAGTTTAAAAAAAGCAATATATTTTTTCTTATATGTAAACAACAAAGTGGAAGTGTAATAACTTAAAAAACAACAATTTTTTTTAAAAATCATTAAAATTATTACAATTATTGGCAAGAACCCTAAGTGACGTCCGAGAGAAATTGGAATACCCACTTATTACTGATTTAGTGAAGATTCCGGAGACGGAACGCGCGCCCATGAAGCACCGATTCCGCCAATTGTCGTACACTGGACTTAGAATCCTCTTCTCTATGTACCCGGAACGCGTAATAGTTAGAACCTAGAACGTCGTCCCCCCCCCCGCCGCCCCCAACAAGGACCCACCACTGACCGTTACGCGAATTTACATTTCAACGACAATCCAGAAATCGATGGTCTCATTTGAATCAGTCTCAGATTTAACGGTCCAAATCTCTTTCCCAAACCTTGTAGATTCTGGTAGGAATATCTTCCCTGTGACGTGAATCGTCTATGCTGGTAGATCTACGACTTCTGTAGATTTGCTAATCTACGTTTCTGTAGATAGGACGCTGGTTCTTTGGCAGATAGAGCGCGGCGGAGCGGAGGAGAGGAGAGGGGAGGAGAGGAGAGAGATCGCGCGAGAGAAGGGAGAGAGCGCGCGCGAGAGAAGAGGAGAGAAAGCAAATGGTGTCGTCGGGAGACGCGATTCTCTCTTGTTTGAGCAGAATCGGTGCGGAGTGAGTGCAGGGATTTGGATTGCGGAAATTGTGGAGCTAGAAGTTTGGAAAATTAAAAAATCGCAGTTGGGGGGGGGGGCCGGAGGAGAGGAAAGAGGATGGGAGGGTGGTGTGTGTGTCAGAAGAAGAGGTTTGGAGAAGAGCATGAATGAATAAGAAGAAGAAGAAGAAGAAGAAGAAGAAGGAAAGAGTCTTGTAGCTTCTTCCAGGATGTCGATCGCTGTCCATGACGCTCTCTTGTGATTCGTCATCGGATAGCTCTGGCAATGTGTCATGCGCTATGTGAAGAGAAGGTGTTGGGCGATATGTATGTCAAGCATCGGTCTGGGGGCATTGTTTTGCAGGCTTATGTATGAGAGAGAGAATGTGTAGGAAATAGCAAACAAATAACTTGAAAAGAAGCCGTTCTTAGTTGGATTTCGGAAATGGGGACCATAGCGCGGACAAGAAGCTCAAGAAAAATCTCCGTTGTGTCCGTCTCTGAGGAGTCTCCAGAAGTGACTCGTGCTGAGAAGAAGAGGCAGGGAAAGCAAGCAGCTGTAAGGGAGCCTCTTGTGGACGTTACAAATACGACGGTGTTGAGGACGACTCCGACCCGTGGCAGACCGCCTAGACCAGCGGCAGGAGCGGTCGCCGCGAATCAAAGGACAAGCAGAAAGGGAAGCGGAGACGACGACGGCGCAGTGAAGAAGGATGCAGGAGCCGCCTTGTTAAGGAAAGGAAGAGATTTCCAGGTGCTGTCGAAGAAGCCGGGAAGCTTAGAAGGGGAAAAGGGTTCTGTGACGAGGAGCTCAAGGACAAGAGCTAGGAGCCGGAGTGATCTTTGCATCGCAACACCGAACCTCAAAGCTCCAAACTATGCAAACAACAAGACAGAAACAATGAACCACAACATGGTCACTCCAACTACTGGAAGGAGACTTGTCCAAGAGTCGGCAGGGAAGAGGAGAGCAAGCCATGGTCAGAAAGATTGCTGCACACCACAGAAAAAGACTCCACCGAGAAAGAGGAGGGATGATCGAACACAATCGAAAGACGAGCGGGGAAAGCTCGGCCATGCATCCATAGCCAGGTCTGTGAGTAGGGAGTTGGCGATGAAGCAGGCAGCAGTCAAAACAAAACCGGCAGCAGCAGCGAAGGATTCACAGCAGCAGGCTAAGCTGAAGACAGCATGTAAGAAACAGGAGGGAAAGCAAGAAGCTGAATCCATTCCCGAAAGGATTAGGGTTCCAAAGGACGAAGAGACTGGATGCCGTGAAAACCTGGTAAGTCCTTCTCCAAAGCAAAAGCAACAGCAGCAGCTGAAAGATTCACAGCAGCCACCCTGGACATCATGTGTGCGAAGAAATGGCTCCAGAGGTGCAAAGAAAGTGATTAACTATGCAGAAGACAATGATGAATCCACTGCAAAGCTGACTAGCAGAAGCAAACCGAGCAGCACACCATGTGCTACAGCAGTGAAAAAAAGAGATCAACAAGAGACGAGAAAGAAAACTCACAAGCCTGTGGCTGGAGTTCTCAAAGTTTCAAATGGTTGTGGCAGTGCCGAAGGAGACAACAGTAGCAGCAAGAATCAAAAGCTTGAATCATCGATTGCATATGAATCAATGATTCATTCTGTGAATCTCTTGACAATGCAGCAGCTTGCTGTGAAGAAGATTGAGAAAGTTCACACCAGAAGTTGTGAGTCATCAAATGCATATGACGATTGCTGTCTCACATCTGGAAATCCTGGTGGTGAGAACCTAACTACTACCCATCAGTGTGGGGAATTGTTGCGGGATTGTAGCAGTGACAAGTTGCTGCGGACACAGAAGGCCTCTAAGAAGCTGTCAAATGACAAAAAGACAGCGGCAAAGAAAGTACCCACAAGTTTGAGAAAACAGGACATTGTTGTGGTGTCAGAACTTGTGCTTGGTTGCAATGCAGCAGAGGCTGCAAATCCAAGCTCTGATCATGACATTACCAGTGCAGAGCTCAATGCAGGCGTGCAGCAGATCGTGCAGAGTGAGACAACATCAACACAAAGAGGGCAAAAGCGAGGGAGGAAGGAGAGTGGAAATGTATCTTTGTCTCCTAGCAGCATAGAAAAGACTCAGATTTGCAAAGAGGTTTTGGAGAGGGGCTCAGTTAATCCAGTGGGATCTTACCAAGGAACGCCTGTGACAAATCCATCTGAGCTGCTATCAGGTGCTTATAGAAGCCCTGAAGAGAAAGCATCCTCAGACACAGATATTGTATCTGTAAAGGTAGATGTTTTGGGGTATGATGGTGATGAGTCTCCTCTTGAGCCATTGAAATCTTTTCAGGATGCAGAGATTCCAGCAAAGGTCTTGGATTGCTGCAGAAAGCTTGGGAAGCCAACACCTCTGCAGGCTAACGTCTTGCCTGTTTTGCTGAGGGGCAATGATGTCATTGGCATTGCTGAACAAGGTGCTGGTAAGCTTTCGGTGTCCTTCTTCACTCCTATTCTGGGTTTGAATAAGCATTGCAGGTCTTGGATCTTATGGCTCTGCATGTGGTGCAGGACAAGCATTGGCATATGGAGTTCCTGCACTAGTGCATGTCCTGAAGAAGAGGAAGAGCTATGTGCGCAAGCGACCATCACCTCTGTGCCTTGTGCTTTCTTCATCTGCAGACCATGCACAGCAGGTAGAGCTCTGTCTCATCTCCTTTGTGACCTTGTCAGTGCTTTCAAAAACATCATTTGTGGAGTGTTGTGTTCCAAAGCTTAGAAATGTGAATTCCGTTGTTTATTTTGAAATGCAGATTGTAAACTCTTTGGAGGAGTGGTTCAGCTCTTTGCGGGTTAAAATTGCAAGTGCAAACGGAGACCCTCTGGACACATCCAAGAGGAATACTCCAAAGTCTGGAGTTGTGAGTTTTCTTTTTTATTTAGAAGAGCCACATGTTTTATCTCTTCGTTGCTATGAAGGTGGTTATGTTTCATAAGTTCAGCTGGAGACTGCAAAGCTCTTCAAGTCAACAACACTTGAGGATTGAGCAAGTGCTGGATTTTCCAGTGACAAAGTTACATATGTCATTGGGATCGTTTGTTCATTCCATACTAGAGAACTGACAGAAACTGTCTACTTTGGTTCTGGTGCATGTAGGCTATTGTTGTGGCAACACCTGGTGGCTTACAACAGATGCTGGAGAATGGTAGCTGCTCTCTGGCTCTTGTATCATTTCTTGTAAGTGATGCTTGTCCACCTAAGACACATCTTATTGTAATACAATCATCATTTCTTTTTCTTGCTTTCTAACCCAATAGGAAAAATCCTCTTGGAACACATCAATGATCATCCATCTGGTATCAAGAAGACATTTGTTTCATTCCAGATATAAAATTATGCATTGTTGTATGTGTGTGGATGTCAAGGTGTTGGATGGGGCAGATTGCATGCTTGATAACAAGGCAGCAATGCAGGAATTGCTTGAACAAATCCCAAGAAGTATGTGATACCTCTCTTTGTACCCAATTGATCTTGGAATATATCACAGTAATCCACTTCAACTGCGGTCTGATTCAGAGGTTGCTTTCTAATTGTGCCAAGGCCAGTTCCCCAAACTGGCTTTGCTGCAAAATGGGAGAAAGTCTTGGAATCCTCTTCTGATAGTGAGTTATATATCACTTGTTCTACATCCAGGCCGGCAAACAGCGGTTTTTGCGTCAAGTTGGCAACCTGAACTTGAGCAGCTGATGAAGGATTTCATGCCAAATTCGAAGCATATCAAGGTATCTCTACCTTTCATGAAGAGTATAATCTTAGTTTCCTGCTGGAGGTTTGATCTTCTATTTACAATAATGTGAAGTTGAAGGCTTTGGGGACAATTGTCTTCTTTTCATCTCCAGGTGGGAAGATCATGGCTTCTTTTTCAGAGGCAGCACATTCATTTCTTATGTTGGTTCCATCTGTTTGGTGGAAGGCTTGTCCAGTTTTTTTCAGATCACTGACCACATGTTGAAGCTGGATACACAAATGATTTCCTTGCCCCCTGCTGGCTGAGTTATATTTCATTTTTCTGTTAATGCAGATCATTGTTGAGGAACAAGTGGGCTCACAAGAACTACAAAACCAAGAGGGTGTCATTCAGATTGTTGAGGTATTCTTTTGTACATTTTGTCAATCGAGAAGTTGTGACCTGACTGTTCAGGGTTGATATGGATACAACCAATTGGAGAATTCTGTCTTTGCAGACAGTAGTGTGCAGTCTCACAAGGAAGGCTGAGTCAAAAGTGCTTTATGGGGGCAGGTGTTGGAGGAAGCTGCAAGAGATGCACGACTAACTTCACTGCTGCACACTTTCCAGAAGAGCAAAAAGTGATAAATTCTAGCCCTCCCCAACGATTTGCAATATTCATGTACAGAACAGGCACATTATAGGAGGAATCTTCATTCTTAGGTCCTTGTTTTATTGTCAAAAATGTATGACATCTCATGACTTTGATTCCTCAATAGTGCATTGATATTCCAACTTAGATGATTGATGTTGGCGTTGATATTTCAGGAATTGTGTAGTGGTCTTTGCCCTCTACAAAGAGGAGGCTCTTCATGTTGAGAGTCTGCTTCAACAAAGGTACATAACTTCAAGTGTAATACCAATGGACTTCATGGAGAATAGCTGAATTAAGGGGTAAACTAGTTTGTTTAGCTCTGTTGAACATGCTGTCATCTGGCATCAATCACAACTCCTTGCCAGGTTGTGTATCTGTGTTTCTTTGTGTTGTTATTCATGCTGATCCATTTTCTCTTGTAGATCTGTACTGCTTTTGTGTTCTTTGTATGTTCTTCACCTTTACTACTATGTCTGATGCAATGCAGAGGGTGGAAAGTCGCAGCAGTGCATGGTGGAATAATGAGGACTGAACGAAAACACGCTGTCAAGTCTTTCACGGATGGCAAATGCTCCATCTTGGTATGGGTTTCAAGGCATCCTCAGAAACATTTGGAGGTTTTTCTCCTTCTGGGTTTTGGCATCTGCAAGTGTGTACGGGTCAGATTCAAATGTATTCTTCTCAGTACATATGCATTCCCCACTAGTCTCTTTCTTAAGGAATTTCTTCATGTCTTCCTTTTTGCAGGTTGCAACAGATGTGGCAGTGCGAGGCCTTGTAATTCCAAATGTGGATTATGTTATCAACTATAGCTACCCATATACTGCTGAGGACTATGCTGTTCGATTAAATCAAAGTGGCAAAACTGGGAGGAAGGGCATTGTGCACACGTTTTTCACTCCAGCTTATCAGGTGGGTATCCATTTGGATATGAATTGTCAATGACTTTCTTTTGGGTTGTAGATAAGTGAAGCTACATGTGAAAAAAAGGAATGAAAGTTGAAAACCTCTTTGCTTTGCAGGCGCGAGCTCAGGAGCTGGTTGAGGTGTTGACAGATGCAGGGCAGGTTGTTCCTGACGAATTGCTGAAGATGATAAATCCTTCTAACAAAAAGGCAAGAATCGGAAATTGAGGAAAACACCTTCACAGAGTCTCACTGTGTTGACCTGTTCTGATTTACTCTTTTCTGTGCTCTCGTCTCAAATGGGAATGAAATAAAAGGGATACACAACGTTCAGTGTGCCAAGCTTGGGTTTCTGCCTCATCAACAAGATGACATTTTGCTGGAGGGGGGAGAGGGGAAAGAGATGGGAAGAAGGATAAGAAGCCTGGTCCGAAATTTCTTTTACTACTTATAAGAGCCCTTGAAATGTTAGTTACTAGATCTAAGTATGACAGCTTGCAGGTTCCTGTAAATCCATGCCAACTTTTTTGTTCCAATATTATAGCCATTATATTTTGGCTTTAAATGAAACTACTCTCTCTTGGACTTCAGTCTCCACTCAAAATGGAGGAAGGATTTGTTGCACAGAGTTCCTGAAAACTGAACAAATGATGTCCCAAGATTGATGCTGAAACCCAAAACAAGATCTCTTCTTTTTCTTTCCTCAAATCTCCATGGTCCTCTTCTAAAGCTGTTTCTTATCCTTGACACTTGATGAGCATCTCCTGCTGGATCAACATCCAACCAAAACATGAACGATTAACCACCCTCTAGTGTCACATAAGGCAAAACCTTTAGGCATCAGTTTCAAACAAATCAAATCAGAAAACTTGGGCCACTAGGATTGGAACAAATGAAACTGAATTTCTTGAGCTTTCAGAGCAGCAACCTACACCAAAGTCTCAGATGTCTTCCAACTTCCAAAAACCTGTGAGGTGACTGAATAAGATAACTTGATGAATAAAATTGGTTTATAGGATGCAGCAAACCCATTCCACATTCCACACTATTAGTGGAGAGTGTCATCAGGAGATGGATTGTCAAAGTTGATCAAATTGCACCTGCTCTAAGATATCAAGGCACACAATGCAACCCTGCTTGATCAAACCCATTTACAAGGCCAAAATTTGCAACAACACTTGCTTGCTGGTTTTGAGGCATAAGTTTTGGAGCTGGCATTTCTGCACTTTTGATGTGAGTTCTCTGAATCTGTTCACACTTCTGAAGAGAGAGATGCTGCTGCGGTCGTGAAGTAGTTTTTCAAGTTTGGCATTTAGGTGTTGAAAAATTATTTTATTTTGCAAAAATTAACAACAATTAAAAAAAGAATTTAAAAAAATTTCAACAATAAACATACACAACTTCTTTTGGTTTGCTCCCTAGACTTTAAACCTCTAAGATAATGAGATGGATTTATAAACTTTCCATCATTTGTAATTTCTTTAAAAATTGACAATTCAAAAAGTAAATAAAATACACTTAAAAAAGTAATTTGAATATTTCAAACTTGAAAAGGCAATGTGATATTTGGCATGAATTTTTTTCAGGTTTTTTTGGAAATTGTGGAAAAAAAAATTCTCAAAATTTGGAAATGTTTCAAAATTTTGCATTCCATACTACCTTAAACCCTCTTTAATTAAACACAATATCTTATCTCAATGGTTAAACTTGAAGCACCTAATTCATCCTTCTAAAACACTAGTTAAAATAATGAACATAACTCCTACCTACTAATGTTCAACAATGGAGGTAATAATTTTTTATTCACTCCAACCTCCTAATAATAATGTAAGATTATTAAATTACCATAAAAACTAGTAAAATTCAATCACATATTCAATAATTTTCTTTTTACTAGTAACATAAAGAGTTGCATTTAGTGTAATAAAGGGTTACATCTAGTCAATAGTGCATCAATCTTTTGGACTCACATTTGGTTCTTGGTCAAAAAGAAAACGTGTGATTCATATACTCTTTTTTCTAAGCCGTGTGAAAGGATTAAAACCTATTGAGGTTCATGGCATGCAAATCTATTTACAAATGTGTTGTTATGAGTTGGACAATTTTCTTAGTTGCTTCAATTGTAGATGTTATTTTTCATTGCCATCATTTTGACAATTGGTTGTCATAGTGAAAGAAACGATTCCTAACATTTTATGCAAATTAAAGCATATTTTTATTTTTTTCTTTGGGTGGGTGGGTACTTATGAACATAGTCATGTTATAGTGAAAAGGTATTTATAATATTCTCAAAGGTCCTTGAACATTTGTATGAGAAATGTTGTTCAAACCATTCATTGATTATGTTTTGTGATTTGACTTTCTTTTTTCTTTGAGGATGAGGCTTCATCTTTTCATGCTTGTTGATGGTTGTTAGTTCTTTTTTTTTTTGGTCAAATTTGAAATATATGGTTCTTTGTTATAGTATTATTTCCACACCAAAAAAAAATGTTTAAAATCATAAATATTGATAAATTTGTAGTAGTTATGAACATATTTTACTAACAAGCATATATTCATTAAAATGACCAAGTATTTATGCTACAAAGTTAGTTGTTTATTAATGCATGTGTTTTCATAAAAACCTAGTTCAAGGTTAGTGTGAGCACACCAACTAGATGTTAACTTCAATTGACCGCAACAAGGATTCAACTCATTTGTTCAAAAGCTTTATTATAAATAGCATTTCATTTCCATTCATGATGTACATAGTTAATTTCATTAGCCTTTTTTTGGGTGATATTGCTATGTGGTGTTTCAATCCACATAGGGTAAATGTATCATCCAACAAGAATGACCTAACACATAAACATTGTGCACTCGGAAGGATGTCACCTTGTCCATAAGTTGTTAATAATTTGAGCTTTCCCAAGATTGCAAGTATTCACTAGAGGTCAACATTCACATATGGGTTGTGAAAAGAAAATTAGAAGTGAAAAAATAAGTTTTTTGAACATTGATAATTTGAATGTTTATATTTTCATTTGGATCTAGATTTGATTATTCAAGTGCAAAGATTTTGCCCATTTGCATAATGTTAAATGTGAGATGTGTGTATCCATAATATAGAATTTAGGAACTCAACATACATCAAGTTACCTCTCTATTTAATGTTAAAATGTTGTGATAGAGGGTTTAGGAACTCAACAACATACATTTTGCAATGAATTGATTTTATTTACAATTTTCTTTAAACACTTAAAACTCATTCAACTTCCTTATATTTTTGAAAAGCACAATGTTAAAATCTAATCAACCAAAATCAACCATTATTCATCTATAAGAACCTTGTAACTTTTGATTTTGAATGGTTGAAAGCCTTGGATTCAAGAAATCACACAAAACATTTATGTACATCTATACTCATATTAAAATCTTATCTGCTTTTGTGTTTCATAAAATTAAATAGCATTCATTTTGCCCCACAAAAGGATAGACCCAAGCCCAACCCAACTTTCTACAACATTCAATATCTATATGACGCACATGTTAAGAATATTTTAATATTAGTGAAGGTCATCTTATAATATGTAAAGTTTCATTTTCAAAAATTGATGGACACTCTCGACACTTTGTAACATGGATGTGTTGTCAAGTGTTTGCATTTCTTTATGAATAATGTGTATGGTGTTTCCACATTTAAGAGAGGAGGTAGTCTTACACAATATTTAAAGTAAGGTTCAATTATATGGTTTGTTCTTGTAGCTATAGTGTTCACCTTGGTGAATTCTTATTGCAAAAGGAGTTGGAAAAACCAAAAGTGCAATTAGGAGAAAATTACTTGTCCCAACACAAAAAAAAAAACTTAAAGAAAAGTTTGAGGAATATGTTGAAAACTATTTATCAATCTATAATTGAACATATCTAATTTTTAAAAATTTACATTAGAGTTATCCGTAAAGTCACCCTGTCTTCACCTTGTCTTTGGGCCTGCTTTCACCCACTGTCCCGTCTTTCAGTTGGTCTTGGCAAAGTAATGAACTGCTGAAACTCAGCATTTAACACACAAGGTTTTGAGACTAATTCTAGTAATTGTGCGGGTAAGAGCAGTGAAAATATATGTAGCAGCAGTGGAGGTGCTGAGGAAAAAGAAAAAGACAAGATGAAACTCAGTTTGGGTCCCAGTTATTTTGTTTTGTAAAATTTTCAATTTCAATCATGCGTTTCAATTATGCATTTGATGCATTATTATGCTGAAACTGGCCATTCTCAACCCATTTGATGAGTTATTATGCCAAAACTGGTCGTTCTCACGGCCTTTTGTGAGAGTGTACAAATATCTATATTAACTTCGACTTTTAAAATCCAAGGCGACATCTATAAAACCTCCATTTTCTACAAACCATAAGACTATAAGAGGATTTCTTTGGTTGTAAAATTCACTAAACAAATTCCATAGATTTGTGAATACTTTGCAAGGTTTTTCTAGTGTAATAATTGGAGGGTACCTTATGTAGCCCATAAATTTTTTTTGCACAAAAGGTGAACATTTTGATGGCTCCTTAGTGTGGATGGATATCATTAACTTTCATTCGTTTATCATTGCTTTTTTTAATGTGGGTAATTGGGTCCTTAAAATTAGGGGAAAGAAAGTGTGTGTGGTCTGGGATTTAAAGTTAGTAACCAAGGTGACTTAACCACCATGGTTAGCTAGGAAACTCAAAACCTAATGGAAAAGTGTTTCATATCCCATCCATCATCCATCCCTCATGGTGTGCTGGTGGCTGTTTGGCTTGACGTGCCAAACTGGTTGGCCCCTAGTTTGGGGATCTCAATGGGGGAAGACAAGCAAGCTTGGTCCCAAACTGGTTGGCCCCTCATTTGGGAATGTCAATGGGGGAAGACTACGCAAGCTCAGTCCCAAAGTGATTGGCTCCTCGTTTGGGGATCTCAATGGGAGAGTACAGGAAGCTTGGTCCCAAGTTTCTTGGCCCCTCGTTTTGGGCTTTCAATGGGGGAAGACCAGCAAGCTCAGTCCGAAACTGAATGGTCCCTCATTTTGAGATCTCAATAGGGGGGGGGGGAAGAGGGGGAGACAAGCAAGCAAGGACCCAAACTGGTTGACCCCTAGTTTGAGATCTCAATAGGGGAAGACGAGTAAGCTCGGTCCAAAACTGGTTGGTCCCTCGTTTGGGGATCTCAATTGGGGAAGACGAGCAAGCTCGGTGGCGATGGCGGCAGCGGCGCTCGACTCCTCCTCTCTTGCCGCAGCTCGCAGCCATCGTGTCCCGGCGTCAGCTGAAACCTGAACGGTTGCCACAATCGCATTGGAGGAGGGGGTTCGCAAGGCGAGGAAAGAGAGATGAAGTATGTTGTGGTAACTGGAGGTGTGGTGAGCGGACTGGGAAAGGGTGTGACGGCCAGCAGCATCGGGGTGGTACTCAAGGCTTGTGGCCTGCGTGTTACTTCCATCAAAATTGGTGAGTGGTTTTGTTTTTCCCACTGGCATCGCTTCCGTTTTATGCTGATTTCTTCTCCTGCCTCCGCGCTCGCGTTGTTGTTCTGGGTACGGATCGGTGTTTGTTCAATTTGTTGCTGCGTGTGTATTTCCGTCGAGGGAATAGAACGGAGTGAGAAATGTCGGGCTTTTGTAATGTGAAAAGAATGCGTAATTGGGTGGCGTGTGCAGATCCATATCTTAACACGGATGCGGGCACCATGTCCCCGTTTGAACACGGAGAAGTCTTTGTTTTGGATGACGGTGGCGAGGTGAAGCTTCCAACATCTTCAAACTGCTTAGGGTTTAGAGTTTTGTGAGGTTTCTGTGTCTGCTCGAAGCAGAAACAGGGAATACTAAACATGTTACACAATGTGATTTTCCAGGCTGACAAAAAAGGATGAACAAAAATTTCTGTGACACTTCCAACATCTTCAAACTGTTTAGGGTTTAAGGTTTAGGGTTTTGTGAGGTTTATGTTAGATCTACTCAAAGAAGAAACAAGGAATTAAAAATGCTACACATTGTGATTTTTCAGGCTGACAAAAATGGTGGAACAAAAATTCAATTAAGCTTCCAACATCTTCAAACTGCTTAGGGTTTAGGGTTTTGTGAGGCTTCTGTGAGATCTGCTTGAAGAAGAAACAAGGAATTAAAATTTGTTACACAATGCAATTTTCCAGGCTGACAAATAAGGTTGAAGAAAATTTTCTTGAGACAGTTTTGGAGCAAAGTGGTGATAACTTGTGGTATTCTTCTTTGATCAGGTGGACTTGGATCTTGGAAACTATGAACGTTTCTTAGATGTTACATTGACCAGAGACAACAACATCACTACTGGAAAAATTTATCAGGTTGCTAGATGTCTCTTCACACTATTTCTTAGTTCAAATTTGCAGTTGTTGATCAATACCTCAACTCTTTTGGAGTCTTGTTGTCTGTTGGTGGTGGTGGTGGTGTCTTTGCAGTCAGTGATTGAAAGAGAGCAAAGAGGAGACTATCTGATTGGCTGTTGGTATCTTTGCAGTCAGTGATTGAAAGAGAGCGAAGAGGGGACTATCTGGGCAAAACTGTGCAGGTGAGTAAGCCCTTTATTGATTTGTCTAGCATTGGTTCTTTGCATGCCAACAGTTGTTCTTTGTTTCCTGATTTGAACACGTTTGTCTTCTTGTATGTCTAGCTGATGATACAGTGATTAAATTGAACAGGTGGTGCCCCACATCACTGATTGCATCCAAGATTGGATTGAGCGTGTTGCAAGGGTTCCTGTGGATGGACTTGCAGGAACAGCTGATGTGTGTGTGATAGAGCTTGGGGGAACTGTTGGTATTTTCTGCTACCTTGCTTAAATTGTTAGTCTTTCTCTAGCACCAACTCACCCCTGAATGCTGAGCATATAGTCTGTCAATCTGACACACATATTTGTCACTTGAGAGTGGACTGTTATGACTACAATCAAGACAGCTCATGTGACATCATGAGTAATTACAAGGATTTGAGGGAGCTGGATACAAAGTACATCAGACTCAGTTGATGGATGAGATTGTCACTCTGGCTCCCATGTTGCACAACTTTCTAATTATCTTTTGGTGCGAGTGCAGGAGACATTGAATCCATGCCATTCATTGAAGCTCTTCGCCAATTCCAGTTTCGTGTGGGTAAGATTTGAGGAATTGGATACTTTCAGGTTATGTTCAACATTTACATGCAAGTGACATGGACTGTTCTTTGCCTGTTCTAACACACTGACAATCAATCTGTCATTGTCGGCATGCAGGGAGGGATAACTTCTGTTTGGTGCATGTTAGCTTGGTCCCTGTCTTGGGAGTTGTGGGCGAGCAAGTAAGGAACACCTTTTGAGGACAATTCCTAACGTTGAGAAGTGACTGGTGTTTGAAGCAGGAATGATGTTTATTTACATTTGGTGAATTGAATGTTGACAGAAAACAAAACCTACTCAGCATAGTGTGCGAGAGCTCAGGGCATATGGTTTGACACCACATCTGCTCGCCTGTCGCAGTGCTCAAGTAAGTGCCACATTTGTTGGTGGAAACTGAAACATGGGGCAGATGTGATTTGAAGCTTGATTTCAGGAAGACACAGTTGACTACAGTGATGTCAATGAAGAAACTCCCATATAGCTCTCACATTGCTAGTAAATCTAGAGTGCTGGGTTCACTGTAACAATCCTCATTTGGCAGTTGACTTACTACTCTCTAAAGGCTTCTTTCAGTTTGGATTAGGGTGATAGGTTACAGACTCATGATGAGACTTGGACCTGCATACTTCAAGATTTAGGTTGGGTTCAGGAAATGTCTTCCAAGATGTTGTGGTGTTGCTTGGAGGGTGTAACACAGTCATAGGGCTCATGGCACTTTGTTGAAAAACTGTGATGTAGCCATTGAAGCAGGCAACTAAAGAGAAGCTATCACAATTCTGTGATGTCCCAGTAAGTCTTGTCTTCGACCCCAGTACGCATAAAAGAATCAAATGCTGAAGTACACATCTAATGCAGTTTAATCCAGCATTATTTTAGGAGGTTTCCTATTTGCTGATTTCCTTGAAAAGGTTAATGGCCTTTCTTATATTTGCTAATTGATGGAACATAATGTTTGGGAGCTGGCTACACAGGCAGATCACATTCTTAACATTCACGATGTTTCCAACATCTGGCATGTACCTCTTTTGCTGCGAGTAAGTTGCCTTGTTAAAAGCTGGTTTCTGTCAAGTTATTTGCAAGCACCTAATCAGTCTGTGTACTGTTTCCTCATGACACTACTACATGTTGGTTTTTGCTTGGTTTGATGCATGGTACCAGTAGGTTCACATATTGTAGTTGCTCAAATGAGAATGTCTTGAAGTAGTCATTGTCCTTTTGTGTTGACAGGATCAGAAAGGACATATTGCAATCTTCAACAAGCTGAATCTAAGGTCAGTTCCTCAACTCCTTCACAGAGAAACTTGGCATTGATCAGCAGCTGCCAGAATCATCAATCTCTCCACTTTTCTGCATAGTCTCCATAAACTGGGAATTGAACTGGAGGTATTTTGACAAGTTTACCAGCAAGGCTTCTTGATGTTTTTTGTGATCTTTACCTGATGAAGAGTTGCAACCTGCATCTGCAGTTCTGTCCCCCCTCCTGCTCTGGAGTCATGGGCAACACGTGCTACACGGTGTGACAATCTCTCTGTACCTGTACGTTCCTGGTACCACCTCTCTTGGAACCCATTTTTGTATCAGCCCACAGGTGCTCTAAAGTTGGAATTTTACCATGGGTGGATGGCTTCTTAAATTTTGTAGAAAGGTTGCTTGATTGCAGGTGAAAATTGCAATGGTTGGAAAGTACACTGGCCTTTCTGACTCCTACCTTTCAGTTTTGAAGGTATTTGCCCAATGGCCATCTTTGATTTTCTGAAGGCAAGGACCCGGATGCCCCTGCTAAACTCAGCAATGTCATAGTGGTCATGTCTTCTGGATATTGACCTCTGGTAGAGTGTGGCAATATGGTGGAAACATTTGCTTGAACAGTGTTCCTTGATGATATTATTACACTCTGAGGAGCATTTTAATGTGTTTGTGGGAAGCCAGGCACTGCAACATGCGTCCATTGCATGTTCACGGAAGCTGGTTCCAGAGTGGGTGGCTGCTACAGACCTTGAAGAACGTGCAAAGATAGAGGTATCAGAGAAATGCCATTGCAGGTTCTTGATTGTTCTACTTAAGCTTGAGTTTCCAGGTACCTCTGTGAAATTTGAAATGTTCCAAATGATTAAAGTAAGATGCTCAACCTAATATATCTCAGTTCAATATGAGATATTGGCCTTCTCAGGTCAGAGTTTTTGGAATCAGAATCCCTTCAATAGTATAAGGGTTTGGATTCAAATTGAATGCACCAGTAGTTTCTGACATACAAGTTAGCAGAATGGAGGTGAGATACTGACAAAGCCTTGATATTCGCAGAGACCTGATGAGCACACAGCAGCTTGGACAACCTTGAAGGTAAAATCTTCCTACCTCAGACTTGCTATGCCTGTTTGATTGATGAGTTCCAGCTGTTTGCACGACATATGTTAGTTGCAGTGTTCATTTTGCAGAGGGTCCTCATGGATGTGTTAAATAAGTGTAGCTATTTGCTCATGAAGGTAGTATGCGTAAGTGCACAAATGAAATATGGTGAGCAGAGCACTGCAGGAACTAGCATGGGCAACACTTCCTTCTTTGCTGTGTTGCAGTCTGTACTATATGGAAGTGATGACAAGATTTTGGATGGTATTTGAAAAAGTTCCTTCTGTGTGAACTCCTATGCATTCTGATGTAAATTCCTGGATTACTTTTTGTGACAGAGAGCTGATGGTGTCTTGGTACCTGGTGGCTTCGGTGACCGGGGAATCCAAGGAAAAATTTTGGCTGCAAGCTATGCTCGAACAAATGGGATTCCCTATCTAGGCATTTGCCTTGGAATGCAAATTGCTGTTGTGGAGTTTGCTCGAAATGTAACATAACCTTTGACCATAATTTTTCTTCACAATTATTCTGAACAGTGAAATTGTATCTTGATGTTGTCAAGAGTACTCTGATCAAACTGTCCAACATGGATTTTTCTATGGGAATTGTGAAAGAGGGCGCAAAGCCTTGATCCCCATTTTGGTGGAAGTATGTGCCTTGAGGGTTTGACACTCAGGAGCTATCTGTTCTTGTTGATCAGGTTCTTGGTTTGGATGATGCAAATAGCACTGAATTTGACTCTGCAACGCCTCACCCATGTGTGGTTTTCATGCCAGAGGTCTATATCTCCACTCATCATTTCCTTTCCTGTGGTGACACCTTTTGGCATCCCCCAGAAAGATTTTATGTGTGATATCTCTCCAGTCTTTTGATGATGTGGTGTATCATGGTTCACTGGCCTTATTTGATTATCAATGTACTTTGCGCACTTTGTCCACTTGCAATTACTTCTGTTCAGTTTCCTGCCTATCTCATGGAACATTTTGCCATCCAGGTTTCAAAAACACACATGGGTGGCACAATGAGGCTGGGAGCTCGAAAGACACTTCTTCAAACAGCTGACTGCATAACTGCAAAATTGTATGTAGAACCTCTTGTTTAATCCCTTCTATGTTGGTGCACAGTTTTGTCAGCTGACTGCACACCTATGTTCTCAGTTGATAGAAGAATGTGGCATTTGGTGTGAAGGTATCAAAAGGAGCTTTTCATTGATGAGCGACACCGTCATCGCTATGAGGTTGGGTAAACTGGAACTTCAGGGCTTTTCTGCTTTCAAAGTTGCAGTCCAGGTGCTTGATATGTTTCTGGATTGCTGTGCTTTCATAGCTTCAATGAGAGCAGTTGGATATTCTAATAAGCATAAGGTAGCCAACATTTTTCAGCATAGGGTTCATGTTTATGTTCAAGGGCTGGGTTGACTGACCTACTTATGTTTGGAACAGGTGAACCCTGAGATGGTAGAGTGGTTGGAGAGAGCAGGGCTTCGGTTTGTGGGAAAGGATGAAACTGGTCGCCGCATGGAGGTGATGTCCATTTCTTGCAGCTTCTTATTTCAAGTCAACTGTGTTTCATTGGTATCTGAGACCACTTTATGTCATTGGTCTGTTGTGGAAACTATCCCAGGCCTGCTGTTGTAGGTTGGATTGCAGGCCTCATATTCTGATGTCATAGTTAACACTCCAATGCTCATCCTAAAGGCACTGAAGTACACATGTTCACATACAATTTGGTTCCTGTTTCTGGAGTAGTGTTGCAGACATGTGCTTTTAAAGTATAGCAGCATCCTTGATCTAATACTCAAACAATGAAGTGCAGATTCTGGAGTTACCAGGACATCCATATTATGTGGGTGTTCAATTTCATCCTGAGTTCAAGTCACGGCCTGGCAAACCTTCTGCTGTCTTTTTAGGTGAGCTTGAAATCCAGATCTGGATATTGTTTCCCACATCGTTTGCATAATGTGCCATGTTCTGAGATTATCTTCTGCAACTGAACAACATTATTCTGTGGAGAAGCTTTAGCAAGCATCTGCTTTCAAGATGCTGCAACCATGGGTATGAAGGAGTGTCCTGGGTGTGCAGGTCTCATTCTTGCAGCCTCTGGTCAGATGGATTCATACATAAGTGGATCTCCATCAAGGAATCCACCTCCGCCAACTGTAGCACAAGCTGACTCAGTCAGCTCACAAGCAGTTAGTGTATCAGAAAGGTTAGAAAAACTATCCGTGTCGAATACAGGTGCGAGATGAAGCAGCGAATCCTTCAATCTGAAAAATTGCTATGAAAGCTTAAAAAATTTTGCAAGTGGAGTTCTATGCTAGATTCATGTTCTTCCCCACAAATTCAAAGTTAGGAGATTTTATGAGGTTTTTCAATTTATGTCTAGCTGTTTACTAAGAGCAAAGCATTCAGAAGTTTGATGGATCTCTGTTTTCTCAAGCTTGGATCATGAGGGGTTCTTGTGTAGGCGCAGCAATGATTCTTCTCATTGGTATCATGCTATAGCCTTCAGAAGTCACAGGTACTGTTTAAACAGTACCTGTATATTCTTGTGGTACAGAAAATTATCAGAATGTGCACACCATGTGAGTTCATCTGGAAGTTGCACAAATTTCCATTGTGACTCCTCCCAGTAGAAAGAACTATGTTCAGATGCGGTCTATGAGTACACGCACAACAAGACCAGTCAAATCTTCATGGGTAATTGTGCCACAGGAGAGATTCCAACTTAGAACTTGTTGGTTACAAACTGAGGATTATATCATGAGAAGGAAGCTTTAGGACTTTGTCTTCAAATTAGGATTATAAGAGAAAAAGAATTGCGGGACAATAAAATAAATAGATAAAACTTGAGGTAGCCAAGCTTGGTTTATTACTAAGCATAAAAACCATACGCCTTAAATTTTAATATATCTACTTCACCTTTCTACTGCAAAAGGATATGTATAGTTGTGATATGGAGTCTTAGGTGTAAGGAGGTTGAAGAACATCAAAGGTTGAGGAAAATCACAAGCCAAAGAAAATCATCATGCATGGAACAACAAATTTACTTTCTATGGTGCATCTTCAAGTGCAAAAGAGGTTTTCAACCACTTTACTACATTTTTTAATTTGAATACATTGTTATAACAAATTGTTGTCAGAACGACTTTCATTACTTTAATGTGTTTTTTCAAATACTGATAGAATGATTTCCTATTCATCATCATTGGTGGCCATGTGTACTTTTGAGATCAATCCTTATTAGGTGTCATAGGAAAGAATGAAAAAAAATGGGGGCCATTTTGAAAAAGGAGATTTTTTATTATTTACTAAACATCACATATAATGAAATGCAATGCTATTAATGTTTTTCACTTCGGTTCCATTGATGTGCAAAATGTTAAAGATTGTGAGAACAACAAAACAATTTTTTGTATTTTTGTTTTGTACAATAGTTAGAATTTTAGCATGAAAAGAACAAATTAAAATTTCATAAACAAGAACAAACATCGATAGAACATAAAAAGGACACAATGAAAATAATCGACATCTTTTGTGAGGACAGTTCAATATTTGAAAGAAAAAATGTGCATGCATATTTCAATACATCCATGTTAAGCACACGACCTTCATAACTCATCAATAATTAAGTTGTGCTCATTATTGTTCATCATCCCCACTTGTACATCATGACATGTACCAAAATGTGATTTTCATGATAACAAAAATATGACTATAAACAAATAAAATTCATTATTTATGTCATTTTGGTAGTTGCTTGTGTCAAAATGGCACAAACAATGAGTTTTTATATGAATGTATGGTCATATGAATGTAGTCATGAAAGTCATGTTGGGGTGTAGTGACCCTTTATATATGTTAAATGCAATGCTTATTCCATGACCAATGTTTGCCACAAGTAATTTGCAAATCATAATTCATTGTCGTTTTTTTTCTACGTTTGTTTTTCATTCTAAACTCCTCTTTAAAAGAATTGCAAGTTCAACTTTTAATGGTTCCTTCACAAGGTATGAATGTAAAAAGCTTATGAGAATGAAACTTGAGACAATTTGAAACTCTTAAAACTTTTGTTTCAAATTTCACTATCACATAAACACTATTTGCAAATCTGTAACATAACCCCACATTTTACACATATTACATTCACAAGTTTTATATTTTAAACCATGTCTCAACTTGCTTGAAATTCTTATATTTTCAATGATGACAAAAAACAATGAACACATAATTTTTGTTCTAAATTTAGAGTTGATGGGTTGCTTAAAGATGGTGGTAATCTCTATTATTGCCATGATGCGTTCATCAACCCCACAAACCAAAATGTTTTGTAAGTTTTTGATTGAAATGCCTTCCTTGGGTTTATAATCATAATTTTCAAAACTGAAAAACAAATGGTATTGTCACAACATAAAGATTTTAGGTTTAGATTTTTGTATGACATTTTTTTGGGTTTTTTCGTTTTATACTATGTAGGTCATTTAAGTATATCATGGATGCTAGTGGTATCATTATAATAGAGAAGTTGTAGGTTTAGGATTTTATATGACATATTTTTGAATTTTTCCATTTGTCATATCATGTAGATCATCTATGATATGTATGATGTAAGTTTTTTTTTATAATTTTTTTTGTTCTTAACCCAAAAATGACAAAGGGATGAGGCACTTGTTTTTTATGCAATTTTAATTTTCAAGAAATCTATTAAAGATAACCATGACAACTTTTGGTAATTACTATGAGATTTGTGATTTGACTATTTGTTAGGGTGTGAATGTTGAAAAGTACAATGCGAAAGCAATTAACTAATGCTTGACAAAAACATTATCATTCGTGACAAAAGATGAATTTTGCAAATTTCAAGAAAAATTAATAATTGGTGGCCATAAACACAAATAATTTAAATGTCATTAAACTTTACCACAACATTGTAAACATAAAATATTAACACCACTTTGTTTCAAGTGCAAGAAAACCAAAAAATTAGTATGCCAAGTTTTATTTTATGTTATGGTTTTTTTGTTTTTTATTTTTATATGTTAGTTTAAGTCATTGATTTAATGGTTAAGTTACATTGTAATGTGTTATTCTTTTGTAAGAAGGAAGGAAAAACAACATCAAACAATATATTAATGCCAAACATAAAATATTTAAATCCTACAACACTTTTGACATAATCAATGGATTAATATCCCTCACACATAGACATAAGTGGTTAGATTTGGCAATGAACATTTACAGAATTTGACAATTGGAAAAAAAATTCAAAGTTAGATGGTTTCCATGAATTGGTATTTGACTATTTATTGGTTATGCCCATAGGGAAGAGACTATGCACTTGTGCAGGATTTGGACTTGAGGGTAAAATTTTGGCTCACTCATTGGCCAATGTGAAGATGATAAGTGTTCACATAATGATAATTTTCACATGAATGTAATTTTCATGTTTGGGTGGATGTAACCCAAAGTACATTAGGTTTTTAAATAGTTGAACATTGTAAGTTTTGATAACCATCATAGAAGCTAAAAGGATTTTTTTCTTCAACCAAGTTCTCTTCTATTGGAATTATAGCACTGGCTGGAATGGCGATTGCCAATAACCATGCTAATAGCTTTCATAACTTGGTACTTTTGTTGCTAACTATTATTTCATTTGTTTGAATCATTATTACATCCTACTTCCTTACTACTGTTTTCGTGGTTTGGATTTTTCTTTTCCCTTTGTTTTGGGTGGATGTTTCTTTCAAGACTTCTTATTATGATGAAAAAATAGTGTAGTTGTTTTATCACACATTGCATGTGGCTTTTCGGGTGTATTTTGTTCCTATTGTTTGTTTGATTGTTGGATTGTTTAGTTATTGTGGCTATCATTGATTGTTTGATCAAGTTTTTTCGATTGTGATTTTTTTGTAAAATGAATGAGAGATAGGTCACCATCATTATGATGTAGTAACAACAACAACAACAACTCACGGTGGATATAACATGCGACTTTTTATTTCAAGAATTGCAAGTTTGTGTTCATGTTCCCAAGATGAATGTCGTGCTGCCTATAACATGTTGTTTGTTTATTTCAAATAATTAGATAGATACTTGCAATTTTTTTGTTTTTGTATATACAACAATAACACCTTTCAATTTTCTATTTTTTCCAAAATTGTTACATGCATACCAAAACTTGAAATTCCTTGCAATCATTGGTAGAACATATTTCAAATCAATGCATAACATGTCAATGACTATTTTTTGTGGGGTTTTGTTGCAAATGCACAACACATATGGGATGAAGTGGGAGAAAGTGATTCAAACATAAACAAGATGTTACAATTGGAGCAGGAATGTATTGAGGTTTATAGATGTAAGGTGGACCATGTTAACCATGTTCGTGCATAGTTCCATAAGGATTTTACAAATGCAGAGGTTGAATTTTCAGCATTTTTTTCTATTCTTGGTGAATCCCCAATTTCTCTATTATGTGCTTACAATGAAATCATGTCTTCTACACAATCTAACAAAGGTAGCAAACGAATTGGAAATCATAAAATAAATGCATATGGACATTGAAAGAAAAATTTGCTACAATAAAGCCTCACTTGGAAAACGTTGTAGCAAAAGAAAGAGGATTGGGTTAAACAATTTGTGGAAGTTAGAAGGCTGAATATTCACTACTTTTTCAGTGGTCCCCATTCATTACAACCAAAGAATTCACTCAAAATCTAGTGAAATCACTTGACATATAGGGATACCTTTTGTTGTAATGATGGGAACATGTACAAGGTTTCTAAATCAATTGTGAACTATAAATTTTTTCCAATGAGTTTTTTCACAAAATATTTTTACTAGTTTTGAATGTTCAGGAAATAATATTTTGAGTTGTAACTATTATCTTGCATTTGTGGAATATAGAGTTTATGCAAGGATTAGAGTTTAACTCTTCATAGGTTAAAGACGGGAAGTCCAATTTCCATTTTCAAGTTGTATATGAACTTTTTACTTAGGTTTATAGTTTTTTTATTTATGAATATGCCATTTTGAATAACATCTATAATGGGATGTAAAAGTAGTAGCACTAAAAGTGCATCTTGTTATTGACATTGAAGATTATGGATATGTGGTAACTAATAAACTTAGCAAAACTAATTAGGTAAGAGCATTTAATTAATGTAGCACCCAAATAAAAATAATAACAATATTAAAAAAAGGCATATCTAAACCTCCATAATGCCACCATGCTCGTAGAAAATCTTACATATCTCTTTAATACCATGTAAATGCTTGTTTGTACATAGCAACTTGTTTGTGTTCATTGAACAACTTGATCTTGAATCGGTGAATTTTAATCCATTTTTGCCCTTGCATGAATTTCACATGTCCCTATATGATGGCATTCCAAATGACCAAATTTATAAATGGATTCTTATTGAACATGTTCCCACATTTTGCATACATGTCAACCATGCCATTCCCCAAAATACATCATAATCACAACCACTCTAAATGAACTATTCATAAATAAGCCTATTGTCTTCACGTGTTTTTAAATTTGTACATCCATTAATCACATGAAAAAAATGAATTTATCAAAAAGCATTCATTCACATTACATTTGTTGAAAAAATTGCATCATTTTCATAGGTTTATCATCTCTCACATATTTTTTAAATTGTCGATTCTATTAAAAAATGTACAAAAACCTTCCTGGTGGCATTGCTATCATGCATGGTGAGTTTCATGGGTTTTCAAGACAAAGTGATTTTTTGTTTGAAAAATTATGTATCATTCATTTGCAATTAGAAAAGTGAGTTGAATTATATTCTCCATATCCCTAACATAATGGTATTATTATAAGAAATAAAGTCCCATTGAACTTCTCGATGAACATGTTGCATTTACTTACCTTTTTCAACTAATTATTGTTAACTATCTCATGAATGCAAAAGCCATAACAAAATGGATGTTTAGGTATGCTCTCTAATCTATGAGCCTACAAATGTGAAGTATTTAAAATTTAGAACTCCTATCATATTTTTTCTCTCTCACCTTTAAGGATTACAAAAGAAATGATTAACAAATCATATATTTTCATCACATAGAAATTACAATGAGACATTATGTCTCACATAGATTATGTTCAATCGTTTGTTTGGATCAGGAGATATCATCATAATTAAATTGGCATGAGTATCAAAAACATATTGTGAAAAAAAAACAATAGAAAGAAAAGAATAACACAAGAAAGCTTACACTTTGTCATCATCTATGAATGTTGCCCATGTTTTTATTTATTGCGCTCTCAGAAGAAGTGCAAGGTCCACCAAATGTTGATGGAAAGTTTTATTGATTGTTGGTGAGTCAAGTGGAATCATGATGAACCAAGCTAAAAAACACAAAATAATAGTAATGCTTTTCTCATCATAAACACCAAGAGGAGCCTTCAAAAATCTTAGGTGAAGTGAAATCTCCCACTCTAACCTTTCACCTAAGAAAACACCCTCCAAATAAATACACAATGGAAATTTGTTGATATTGTTTATGTATTCTAACAAGCATTCCATTTTTAAAACACCCTTCAATGGATAACAAAATATTGTGCATGATATGATATGCCTTTTGCTTACACCACACACACAAAAAAAAAGGTAACAAAAATTGTGCATGATACCCCTTACACCACAAAAAAAGGGTAACAAAAATTATGTGTGATATTGTGTGCGTGCCCCTCCAATTACACCACAAAAAAGGGGTAGGAAAAATTTAACATGATATTGTGTGCTCTCGAATTTACACCATTAAAAGCGGTGGCAAAAAATTACGTGTGATATTGTGTGCCCTCCAATTACACCATAAAAAATGGTAGCAAAAATGATGTTTGATATTGTGCGCCCTCCGATTACACCATAGAAAGTGGTAGCAAAAATGATGTATGATATCGTGTGCCCTCCAATTACGCCATAAAAAGTGGTAGCCAAAATTATGCACGGTATCATGCGCCCTCCAATTACACCATAAAAAGTGGTAGCCAAAATTATGCATGGTATCATGCGGCCTCCAACTACACCATAAAAAGTGGTATGAGAAATTACGCACGATACCATGCACCCTCCAATTACACCATAAAAAATGGTAGCCAAAATTATGCATGGTATCATGCGCCCTCCAATTACACCATAAAAAGTGGTATGAGAAATTATGCACGATACCATGCGCCCTCCAATTACACCATAAAAAGTGGTAGCCAAAATTATGCATGGTATCATGCGCCCTCCAATTACACCATAAAAAGTGATATGAGAAATTGCGTGCAATATCGTGCGCCCTCCAATTACACCATAAAAGGTGGTATGAGAAATTGCGCGCGATACCGTGCGCCCTCCAATTACACCATAAAAAGTGGTAAGAAAAATTGCGCGCGATACCGTGCGCCCTCCAATTACACCATAAAAAGTGGTAAGAGAAATTGCGCGCGATACCGTGCGCCCTCCAATTACACCATAAAAAGTGGTAAGAGAAATTGCGCGCGATACCGTGCGCCCTCCAATTACACCATAAAAAGTGGTATGAGAAATTGCGCGCGGTA